>Ga0209403_10001569_pt1 | contig 29277 bp, 25 predicted proteins | sample ArcticOcean_MG_C_8_FD_187440 | JGI IMG/M metagenome (GOLD analysis project Ga0209403, IMG submission 187440) | Marine microbial communities from western Arctic Ocean - ArcticOcean_MG_CB11_86 (SPAdes) (version 2) | ecosystem: Environmental > Aquatic > Marine > Oceanic | place: Arctic Ocean...
GAAGAAGGAAGCTATTCAAGTAATCACTTGGAATAACAATTTTTAGTTGAGGAAAAACAAATGAAAAAAATTCTATTAGCTACTACAGCATTAGTTGCGACCACAGGTTTTGCAGCTGCAGAAATGTCTTGGTCAGGTTCTGCTAACTTGGGCATGAAATACAGCAATTCAGGCACTACAACTCTACACGAAGAAATCGACCTAGGAATGGCAGCAACTGGTGAAACAGATGGCGGCATTGGTTGGAAAGTTGAAATGGGTCTAGACTCAAACGTGTCTGACAGCACAGCTGCTCAAGCCGCTGACGGTGGTTCTGTAGCACTTTCAGGCGACTTCGGTACAATCCGAGTTGGTAATGTTTCTAGTGCAGGTACATCTATTGGTCTTCCTGATGTAGGTTTTGATACTATTGGTATCGACGACGCTGCTGAAAAAGGTAGAAATGCTGGTGACAGTCATGACGTTCAATGGAATTATGCTATGGACGACATTGCTCTAATGGGATCTGTTGGTTCAGATAGTGATGCCATGGCGATTTCTGCGAAATGGACAAGCGGTGCATTGTCAATTGGAGTATCACACGCGGCAGCAGGCGCAACAGGCGGTGCAGATGCAACCGCAGCAAGTATCGGAACATCAGTTGGTGGTTTCTCAGTTAACATGATGGCTGCAAGCCATAGTACTTCTGCAAATGACTCAGTAGGACTTTCTGCTTCTATGCCAGTTGACGGATTTGGAACTGTTACTTTTGTAACAGGATCAAATGATACAGATTCTAAATCATCATGGGGTCTAGGTTTCTCTAAGTCTCTAGGTGGCGGTGCTACTCTAGCAGGTGCTTATGGTTCAGCTAATGGCAATGATGTAGCTGATTTAGGTATCGGTTTTTCATTCTAAGTAGTAGAAAAATTTAAAGTTAAAGAGCGGGCTTATGCCCGCTCTTTTTTTGATAAACCCCAAAAATAAAAACTAATTGGCTCATTTGATGTCTTTAAATTCAATTAAATTACTTGTTTCCTCCCACGAAAAAAAACTAGGAGCTATTGAAGGAAGTACAAGTATTATTGCTGTTTCAAAACTTCAACCTAATGAGAGAGTTGAACTTGTACTAAAATCTGGTCATAGGATTTTTGGTGAAAACAGGGTTCAAGAAGCACATGCTAAGTGGCCGAAATTTAAAGAAAAATTCAAAAATATTGAACTCCACTTATTAGGTCCCCTTCAAAGAAACAAGGTGCGAGACGCCTTAGAACTTTTTGACTTTATCCATACCGTTGATAACATAAAGCTGGCCCAACGCATCTCATTAATCACGAGAGAAGTGGGCCGCTGTCCAAAGCTCTTTATTCAAGTTAACACCGGTAAGGAGCCTCAAAAGGCGGGTGTTGATGTTGATGATTTAGAAAATTTATTAACAGTTTGTTCTGAATTGCGCCTTCCAGTGGTGGGGTTAATGTGTATTCCACCAGTATTGGAAGATCCCTATCCACACTTTGAGGCATTAAGAACTTTAAAGGAAAAGTATGGCTTAAGTGAACTTAGTATGGGTATGAGTAACGATTTTGAGAAAGCAATATTAGCGGGCGCAAGTTATATCCGAGTTGGTTCTGCGATTTTTGGGCAAAGGCCATAACTTAAATTATTATCTAACAATAATTTTAGAATATGGTTTTAGCCTTTTTGTTATCCATAAGAGATGATGGGAAGCCAATGCAATGCAACCTTCCGTGGGGTGTCTTGGTCTCCGCCAGGAATGTACAAAAATAGCGGAGCCCTTTCCTTTCGTTGTTAACGGCCAGTTCCAGTCTGTGAGTAAGATAACATCGTAAAGAGGGTCAGGTCTGGACAGTACTTCGTGACTAAACCCGTATGGGTGTTTTCCAATCCTGTTATAATTCGGATCTTTGACATCGTCAGACCAAATATCAAATGGTTTAATGGTCTTTGCCCAATCACATGGTTTCGTTACGCGGTCAGGTCTATATAATACACTTATGATCTTGTGATTACCGCTTGGGGTTGCATTATCTCCCTCTCTTTTATTAGCAGTTATACCGGTTTTTCCAATGCTGGCAGGAAAAAACCTTCCTGCAAAATGTAATCCCCATTTTGTGACATTTAAATCTGCACTACTCAATTAAGTGCCCAGATCGCTTTACCTTAGTGTGAAGATAATCAGTGTTATCTGCGGTGCGACCCACTCTTAACGGAAGCCGTTCTGTTACAACAATACCATTTTCCTCAAGCATACCAACTTTCCGAGGATTGTTTGTAAGCAATTTAATTTTGGAAAAACCTAAACTTGTTAAGATTTCAGCTCCAATTTTAAAATCCCTTTCATCATCTTCAAACCCTAACCTATGATTGGCATCTACTGTATCAAAACCTTGGTCTTGTAGTGAGTAAGCCCTTATTTTGTTAGCTAAACCGATTCCACGACCCTCTTGATTTAAATATATGAGTAACCCTGCCCCATATGCAGAAATTTGCTCTAATGCTCCATTTAGCTGTGGACCACAGTCACACTTCAAAGATCCCAGAACATCTCCTGTAAAGCAGGTGGAATGTAACCTTGTTAGCACAGGACTATTCCTGGAGGGCCTACCAACCTCTATAGCGTAATGTTCCTCACCACCATCACTTGGTCTGAAAACTGTCATTTTAGTATTTCTAGAGGCATAAATTGGAAGTTTAGCACTTACTACTGGCTTTAGTGGAGTAGGTTTGGATAATCCACTTTTTAAGTTTTTATGTGATAGAAAGGTTAGGTTATGTTGATCAGAGTAAGTTTTTCCATCATCAATATTTACTAATATAACTGAAGGTAAAAGTTGTGCTTCTTTAGCAAGTTTGATGGCACCACGAGCTATCACAGCATTGCTATCTCTTATAGCTTTTAATGGCCCTTTCATAGGCGTTACTAGATCCATCGATGGATCAGCTATTGCTTTTACCCACTTAGCATTGATGTTTTGAGGAACATCTATTCTGACAAGATCTTGATCATAAGGTGCTAACTTTAAGGTTTTTGCTCTCCAACCTGTAATAGCAATACTTAATGAATTAATTTCTTGTAACTTTTTTAACTTATTTTGATCTATATTCTCTGCGGAAGCAATAATTGTGTTTTCTATTACAATGGGTACACCAACCCTTAAATCATTTCGTGCTCGAGCTAGTATTTCAAAGGTATTGGGACGTATAGCCATCTAATTTCCTAGAGTAGTTTATTTCAAGTCGTTTTGAATCTCTTCTAATTAAGTTTAATAGAAAAATATATATGCTAACGTTACATTACGTTCCAGGTTTTATATAGCTTTGATTTTAGTTAACTATTCAAGTAGTCTGTAAGTCGTAAAGGAGCGTTAATGGTAAGTTTCAAGAATATCACTATTATTTCAGATGACATTGAATTTGTGGACGCTTTGGGAGGCTTGTTAGAAGATTCTGAAAATTATAATATTAAGATGGTGAATTCCACTAACCTTAAAACTAAGAACGCTTTCGATAACCTTCCTGAAATTATAATAGTTGATAGCTTTACTGCTCTTTTAAATAAAAACTTTTTAACTGAATCTCTGTCTGGGATGATTAATTTAGTTCCGGTTCTATATTTAAGCCAGGATGATCATGACGTTAATGACACTAATTTTACTAATTTACCTAAGCCAATCTACTTTCCTCAACTTCTTAAAGTTATCAAAAAGGAAATGAGAGATTTTGTTATCAATAAAAACAGAGAGATAGAGATTGGTCCTTACTCCTTTAATTACTTGATGAAGAGGTTGGTAACAAAAACTGGTAGTGAGATAAGGCTTACCGAAATGGAAACAAAAATTTTAAATTTTTTGTATAAATCAAATGGTAAACTTATAAAAAGAGATACCCTTTTAACAGAGGTTTGGGGATATAAATCTGAAGTTATGACCCATACTCTTGAAACACATATTTATAGGTTGAGAAAAAAAATTAGCCGTAATTGTATTAGTCAAACCTTGCTTGTAAGTGAATCTGGTGGATACCGGTTAGATTTATAATTAGACATATTAATAATGTGGAATTGCTTAAATGAAACTTAAAATTGCTACTTGGAACATAAATTCTGTTAGGTTGCGTATGCCTCTTGTTGTAAAACTCTTAGAAATGGAACAACCAGATATACTGTGCCTTCAAGAGTGTAAGAGCCCTGTAAGTGATATACCCTTAGACGCTTTACGAAGTATAGGTTATGATTATCTAGTTGCCAGGGGTCAGAAAGGTTATAATGGTGTGGCAACAATTTCAAAAATACCAATAGAGGATGCTGGTTCTATTGATTTTGCTGGGCTTGGTCAGGCTCGCCACGTTGCTGTACGGCTTGAGAACGGTGTTACAGTACATAATCACTATATTCCAGCAGGTGGAGATATTCCTGATAGAGAACAGAATATGAAATTTGGCCAAAAGTTGGACTACTTGAAAGACCTTAAAGTAACTTTTGAAAGCAATATTCCAAAAAAATCTATTCTAGTTGGAGATTTAAATATAGCGCCCTATGAGGATGATGTCTGGTCTCATAAACAGCTGTTAAAGGTAGTTAGTCATACTCCAGTTGAAGTTGAAACTTTGTTGGATGTTCAAAAATCTGGTAATTGGGTTGACGTGATTCGTCAATTTATACCAAATGGAAAGTTGTATTCTTGGTGGTCTTATAGGGCTAAAGATTGGCAAAAAGCAGATAAGGGACGCAGACTGGATCATGTTTGGGCGACAAGAGACATAGCGCCCTTTATTGAAGAATGCTATGTTGTTAAAGAAGTTAGAGGTTGGGATAGACCGTCAGACCACGTCCCAGTTTTTGCGATATTTGATTTTTGAGACCCCTGGCAGTAAGAGTTACAAAATTTTGTTTAAAAAGAAGAGTTGATAAAAAATGTTAACAGAAAATAATGATTTAAATGACTTAATAAAAGATGGAACTGAGTCGACATTTATGTCTGACGTAATAGAGGCAAGTAAAGAGGTTCCCATTATAGTAGATTTTTGGGCACCTTGGTGCGGCCCGTGCAAAACTCTTGGACCCGCTTTAGAAGCAGCTGTGTTGGCTGTTAAGGGTAAAGTAAAAATGGTGAAGATAGATATTGACCAAAGCCAACAAATTGCGGCCCAGCTACAAGTTAAATCAATTCCAACAGTTTATGCATTTTTTGATGGAAAACCAGTGGATGCCTTTCAGGGTGCTCAACCAGAAAGTGAAATAAAGAAATTTATTGAAAAACTACTTCCTCTAACGAATGATGACCCTGACTCTGGTCTAGAAGAGGCTATTTCAGCTGCGGAGCAAATGTTAGAGGAGAAAGATTTTGCGAGTGCGGCAGAGACTTTTGCTGCAATTCTGGGAGAAGACCCTGTAAATTCTAAAGCATATTATGGATTGGCTAAAGCCTGTTTAGAGCTTGGAGAAATTGAGAAGGTAGAGCACTTGATTGAAAACATACCAACTGAATTACAGAATTCTACAGATATAGAATCTATTAAAGTGACTCTTAACTTATTAGCTCGATCTAAAGGGTTAGCTGGTGTTGAAGAACTAACAAGTTTAGTTGAAGAAAATCCAGAAGATAAGCAAGCCAAATTAGACTTAGCACTCGTCTTGATTAAAGAGAGCCGAACTTCTGATGCGATAGATCATTTACTTGAATTGTTTCGGATTGATCGGGATTGGAATGAGGAAGCAGCAAAATCAAACTTATTAACAGTTTTTGATACCATGAAACCTGATGACCCATTAGTCCTTAAGGCCAGACGAAGATTGTCGTCGCTAATTTTTAGTTAGTGTTTATGTTAGGCGGTACTCAACTATGTTTCTAAACAAAAACTTACCAGAGGTAATACCAATTTTTCCATTGCCGGGTGCTTTACTTTTGCCGCGAGCAAACCTCCCGCTTCAAATTTTTGAACCGAAGTATCTTCAAATGTTAGAAGACTGCCTAAAGAGCCCAGACCGTTTAGTGGGTATGATTCAATTCAATTATAAAGAAAAAGGTAAAGAAAAACTTCATACTGTAGGCTGTGCTGGTCGTGTGCAACAATTTTCTGAAACACCAGATGGACGATATATGATCACATTGACTGGCATCTCCAGATTCAGAATAGTTGAAGAGCAGGTAAGTTTAAGTTCTTATAGGAAGGCACTTGTTGATTGGAAAGGATTTGAGAATGATCTTGGTCCAGTAGAAAAAGATGAGGCTTTTGATCGAGATTATTTTATGAAACTATTGGCAAGATTTTTTGTATATGCGGACCTTAAAACTGATTGGAATAGTTTAAAAGATGCCGATGAAGAGTTATTAGTTAATTCCCTATCGATACTTTGTCCTTTTGAATCTGAAGATAAGCAGGCGCTTCTGGAGGCACCCTGTTTAAGTGCTAGGCGAGAAACTTTAATAACATTATTAGAATTTTCTCTATTAGGGGGAAATTCAGGGAGATCGCTTCAATGACTGATGGGAAACCAAATCGACTCATGTTAGAAAATCTAGTTTGCCCAATGACGCAGGGAACTTTAAAATTTGATAAAAAATCTAATGAATTAATTTCTTCTGAGGCTAAGTTAGCGTTTCCAATTCGAGGAGGTATTCCCATCATGCTAATTGATGAAGCTCGAAAGCTGGACTAATATTTAAAGAGAAACCCCTTGTAATAAACGTGGCTGATCACCGTTTAAACCTGTAGCTTCTCTTATTAAAAATTGTTTTAATAAGGTTGTTTTATTGATTAACCCCATGCCTAAATTTCTACCTAGACGCAAATACGAGTTATCATTTGAGAATAATGTATTTAAGAAATCTGTAGAGCTACCTAAACTTTTAGAGTCAAACCTTCTCCACGCACTGTATCGATCTAGTACATTTTTGGTACCTATATCTTCCCCTCGTCTGTACGCATCTACTAAAACTTCTGCGATTGTGGCGATGTCCCTTATTCCCTGGTTAAAACCTTGACCGGCTAGAGGGTGAATAGAGTGTGCTGCGTCTCCAACCAAGGCTAAACGTTCTCCAGTAAAGCTATCCGCGGTTATTAAATTTAGTGGATAAGAAAACCGTTCTCCAGATACTTTTATATCCCCCAAAAAACTACCAAAGGCAGGTCTTAATTTTTCTAAAAAAGCATTGTTATTTAATTTTGATGTTTGTTCTCCAATTTCTTTCGATAGAACCCAAACTATAGAAGAGTTATTTTTTGTGAGTGGTAAAATTGCTAATGGCCCTGATGGCATAAAGAACTGATGCGCTATCCCATTATGATTTTTCTCGTGCTCTACTGCTGTTACAAGTGCTTGTTGTTGATAATTTTTATTTCGAAATAATATACCAGCTCTTTTTGCTGTTAGGCTTTCTCTACCATCACATGCTAAAATTACTTTTGTGTTGATAATATTTCCATCCTCTAGAAATACCTGATTTTTATTATTTTCAAGCTTGTTATTTACTACATTGCCACTAAATCTTTGTATATTATCAGATGCATTTATGCAGTTATTAAACTCCCTTTTCAAATGTCGGTCTTCTACCATATACGCAATGGGATCGTCACCTATTTCGCTATGATTGAAATGCATTAAAAATGGGGAGGGGCCAATACCTGGATGACCATCGGTAACTTTTATATCAAGTATGGGTTGAGCATTTTCTTTTAAGGCAGGCCAAATATTAATTGCTTTCAGTAGCTTTTGTGAAGCAATGGTTAATGCGTAAGCTTTTCCATCAAACTTTTGATTACTTGAATAATCCTTAGCCAATGTGTTCCCGTCTACCAGAGCTACTCTTAGGCCAGTAGTTCCTAGAACTAAAGACAGAGTTAACCCATTCAACCCACTACCAATTATTACTATATCTGAGGTATATATCATCATGGCATGTAATCTAGAAAACTTATGGTTGTCCATGGGGATACTTAAGGTTAGTTTCTAACAATGAATAGGAGTATAGAAATATGACAAAAGATTGGCTTTCTATGACAGCAAGTACGCTAGGAAGGGGTATTGAGGTTGGAAATATTGATCCTGTTGAGTTGATGGAGATGTATATTGAAACTGCAAAAAACCACCATTTTAGTGATAAGATTTTTGCTCGATTCACGGAAGATAGAGCATTAAATGAATCTGAGAAGTCAAGAGTTCGGGCGAGAAAGGGTGTTCGTAAAAGCCTTTTGGATGGCGTACCAATCTCCTGGAAGGATTTATTTGATACAGCGGGAGTAGTTACTGAAGCGGGATCACTTTTATTAGAAAACCGGATCCCTGAATTTGATGCGGATGTTCTAAAAAACGCTACTGATGCTGGTTTAGTTTGCTTAGGAAAAACGCATATGTCTGAACTCGCATTTTCGGGGTTAGGAGTAAATCCTATTACAAATACACCCCCATGTATAAATGATCTTACTGCTGCCCCCGGAGGGTCATCTTCTGGTGCTGCAGCTTCGGTTGCATTTAATTTAGCCGCGGCGGGAATAGGGTCAGATACTGGGGGCTCAGTTCGAATACCTGCTGCGTGGAATGATTTAGTAGGGTTAAAAACCACAATTAATCGACTGTCTGTGCGTGGAACGGTACCTTTAAACCCAGATTTCGATACAGTTGGTCCGTTGTGTCGATCAACTGAGGACGCATTACACTTATTGTGTGCCCTAGAGGGTAGGAAAGTGCCTAATTTACAAAGTATAGAAATCAAAAATCTAAAGTTAATGGTATTAATAACAGGGACATTCGATGATATATGCCCAGAGGTGGCCGAAGGCTTTAATCGCGTACTGGATGCACTAAAAGATCAGGGTGCGTCTATAGTGGATAGAGATATAGTGGAAGTTGAAAGTGCTCAGATATTGGGAAATACGGTCTTCCCAGCAGGAGCATATGGTACTTGGAAGGCAGAAATAGAAGCGGCACCACAGCTAATGTTTCCAGAGATTTTAGATCGTTTCAGGGGGGGTAAGAATGTTTTGGCTTCTGATTATATACAAGCATGGATTAAGCTAAGGGAACTTAGAAGTGAATGGCTAAACAAGACATCTGAATATGATGCCGTAATTCTGCCGACATCTCAAATTTTACCACCAAATATCGAGCTTTTAAAAAATGATGGTGACTATTATAAAAAGAATAACCTTTTAGCACTTAAAAATACTCGAATTGGAAATTTAATGGGTTTGGCATCTCTGACTTTACCAACAGGTGTCCCTTCTACAGGTTTTATGCTAATGTCAGGACCAAATTCTGAAGATATTTTACTTAGTATTGGTGCCGCAATAGAAAAGATAGTTAATTAAGAGGCTAAAAAGACACAATTTTATAATTTAGGTATATAGTTTTAATTTCTTTTTGTAGACCTTAGCGTCAACAAAGGTTAATTTATGATTAACAGGGCAATTATGATCCTGATTTTGTGAGGCACAAGTAGGTCCATGACCTTTCCAGAGCGGTTTTCAGAGCTGCCACCATACGCATTTCCGCGTTTGCGGACACTCCTCGACGGAATAAGCCCTGGTAAGGAACCAATAGATATGACTATTGGAAACCCAATGCATCAATTTCCACAATGGATTTCTAATATACTTAATGAACATATTAGTGAGTTTCGAGGCTATCCGCCAAATGATGGCACGAATGAAATTCGAATGGCAATATCTAAGTGGTTGAAGTTTAGATATGGCGTGGACTATGACTTTGAAAATCAAATATTTCCATTAAATGGAACACGTGAGGGCTTATTCAATGCTGCTTTGGCATTATGCCCTGAAACAAAAAGTGGCAATAAATCAATAGTATTAATGCCTAACCCCTTCTATCAAGTATACGCTGTTGCCGCCTTTGCCGCTAATGCAGAACCCATTTATGTAACAGCAGACATTGATAATGGATTTTTACCAGACTACTGTGGTTTGTCATCTGAAACTTTAAATAGAACAGCAATTGCGTATATTTGTTCGCCATCTAATCCTCAGGGATCTGTTGCAACACGGGAATATTGGAAAGAATTAATACTATTGGCAGAAAAGTATGATTTTAAGATTTTTTCGGATGAGTGTTACTCTGAAATCTATAGAACCAACCCGCCAATAGGTGCACTAACGGTAGCAACAGAAATGGGGGTTTCGCCTGAGAGAATTGTTTTATTTAATTCATTGTCTAAAAGATCCAATTTGGCAGGCCTAAGATCTGGATTTGCAGCGAGTGGACCAAAAAATGTAAAAGCAATGAGGGTATTAAGAAATTATGGAGGGGCTCCTTTATCACTTCCGTTACAGAGGGTCTCTGAAAAGGTTTGGGGAGATGAAGTACACGTTGAAGCTAATAGAAATTTATATCAAGAGAAATTAAACTTAGCGGATGAGATTTTTAAAAATATAGAAAACTATAAATCCCCTGAGGCTGGTTTTTTTCTATGGCTTAAGGTCAAAGATGGCGAAGAAAGTTCTAAAACGTTATGGACAGATTTTGGGGTCAAGATTTTACCAGGGAAGTATTTGGGACGTGAAAGCTTTGGTCAAAACCCTGGAGACAATTATGTAAGAGTTGCATTGGTTGCGCCTTTAGAGGAAATGAAGAGTGGGCTTATAAGAGTTAAAAACTGTTTTTATGAATAAAGGTTAAATTTAAAATATGGCATTTCAAGTAAATCAAAGAGAACCAGTTTTTGATAATAATATTAAATTAATTATTGATCGGCGTAGCCGAGAATTATTTGGTTTATTACTGATTGGTGTTAGCCTTTTTCTATTCATACTTCTACTGTCTTATAATGCTGAAGATTCAAGTTGGCTTTCGTCTAGCGGTAAAGGTCCCAAAAACATAATGGGGCAATTTGGGGCATCTACTGCTAGCCTACTCTTTATGATAGTTGGTTTGAGCTCGTGGATTATACCGAGTCTTTTGACGGTGTGGGGTATTAGGTTCTTATTACATATTGGTTCAAATAGAGCTTTGGGACGATTAGTGTTTTCTCCAATAGCGATAGCACTAATATGTATTTTTGCTTCCTCCAGCCCAACTCCCATTGAGTGGAGTAATCCATTTGGTCTTGGAGGACTTTTTGGTGATATGGTTTTAGGGAGTATTATTAATGTTTTTTCAATTAAGAGCGTAGTTGGTCTAAATTTATTAACGTTAACTTTATTTATACTTTCGGCAAGTACTACTTTTTTTGTGTTTGGATTCAGCTTTTTTGAATTAAAAAAAACTGGAGGAATATTTTTTACTTTTCTATCGTTTATCTTTAAGGCTAGCTCAAAACTACTGTCTTTTACTGTTGGTTTTATAGCTCTATCAATCACCCGAACTAAGATTTTCAATCCGTCTACCAAAGAAGTAGCTGGTATTGATGAAAATATAGAACGTACTCACCGAGGGGCTTCCTTTGAAAAAACATATGCAGATATAATACCCAAAACACCGAAAGCGTCATCTAGATTAAAATCTACACTTTCACATATTTTTCTAAGAACTCCAGCCGGTAGTAGATTAAGTAAAATAGAACCTAAAATGTCAAATATGCGTAGTAAAGTTAAAGGTGATCGCCTAAGTTCAAAGATTTCATCAATTATAGAGAGTAGGAAAGAGGTACAAGAAAAGCCGAACCGGGAAGAAATGAAAGAAAGACTTGTAGCTGGTATTGATGATGAATCAGGGGAGATGATTTCTAATAAGAGTGATGACACCTTAATTTATAATCAAATTAATGAACCTTTTGATCCACTAAGGGAGAGGCTTTATAAATCCAGTGAGGGGGAGCTTTCAAAGGTAGCAATGACGAAAGCTGTTATTAAGTATCCTTTACAAAAAAAGGTGGTACCCTCAAAAAAAGCAGAGGAAGACTCTCAACCAGCTCTAAAGTTTGAAGATACGGGAGCAACGTATGAGTTACCTCCTCTTAATGTCCTTACAAACCCTATAATAATTGAACGTCAGCAAATGAGTGATGAAGCTTTAGAAGAGAATGCTAGAATGCTTGAGGCTGTCCTGGATGATTACGGCGTAAAGGGTGAAATAGTATCTGTTCGCCCAGGGCCAGTTGTTACCATGTATGAATTAGAACCTGCACCAGGGTTAAAGGCATCTAGAGTTATTGGACTTTCTGATGATATAGCTCGATCAATGTCTGCATTATCTGCCCGTGTCTCTACAGTTCCTGGGCGTTCTGTAATAGGCATTGAACTACCAAATGTGACTCGTGAAATGGTAGTTTTGAGAGAAATACTATCATCAAGGGACTTTGGCGATGGAAAACAAAAGCTTCCACTTGCTTTAGGAAAGGATATCAGTGGGAGCCCGATTGTTGCCAATTTGGCAAAGATGCCACATTTGCTTATAGCAGGGACAACCGGATCGGGTAAGTCTGTAGCCATAAACACAATGATCTTAAGCCTTTTATATAAGCTCTCTCCTGAAGAGTGTAGAATGATAATGATTGACCCTAAGATGTTAGAGTTAAGCGTCTATGATGGAATTCCTCACCTGCTATCTCCTGTAGTCACAGACCCTAAGAAAGCTGTTGTTGCTCTAAAGTGGGTGGTTGGAGAGATGGAGCAGCGTTATCGAAAAATGTCAAAGATGGGGGTTAGAAACATTGATGGTTTCAACGGGAGGGTTAAAGAGACTCTCACGAAAGGCGAGTTATTTTCTAGGACTGTGCAAACAGGGTTTAGTGATGAGACAGGTGATCCAGTGTTTGAAACTGAAGAGTTTAAACCAGAGAAAATGCCATATATAGTAGTTATTGTAGATGAGATGGCAGACTTAATGATGGTCGCTGGAAAAGAGATAGAGGCGTGTATCCAAAGATTAGCGCAGATGGCGCGTGCGTCTGGTATTCACTTAATCATGGCGACACAACGCCCATCTGTCGATGTAATTACTGGTACAATAAAGGCAAACTTCCCCACACGTATTTCATTTCAAGTCACATCAAAAATTGATAGTAGAACAATATTAGGTGAAATGGGTGCCGAACAGCTCCTTGGAATGGGAGATATGCTTTATATGGCTGGTGGGTCAAAGATAACACGTATCCATGGTCCCTTTGTAAGTGATGAAGAAGTTGAAGAAGTTGTCAATCACCTAAAGTCATTCGGGCCTCCAGAGTATATGTCGGGTGTTTTAGAAAGTGTTGATGAAGAGAAAACTAATGAAATTGATTTAGTTCTAGGGTTAGGAAGCGGAAATGATGGAGATAATACACTTTATGACATGGCCGTACAAATTGTAATAAATGATAGAAAATGTTCAACTTCGTATATCCAGAGGAAACTTGCTATAGGTTATAATAAGGCTGCTAAAATTGTTGAAGAAATGGAAGAGGCCGGACTAGTTTCTTCGGCGAATCATGTTGGAAAGAGAGAGATTTTAGTACCTGAAAGGTAAATTTTAGAAAATAAGTTGCATTAATATTTAGTATTCAGGATTTTAAAAATTGGGAAGAAAAACTTTATTAACCGTCTTTATTATTGCTTTGTTTGGCGCACCTGTAAGAGCTGAAAAAATCTCTCTTTCAAACCTCTCTAGCTATTTGGAGTCAATTAAAAAAGTCTCCGGAAACTTTACTCAGATCAACAGTGATAAAACTGTATCAACTGGGAGGATATTTCTTTTTCGTCCAGGGAGAATGAGAATGGAGTATAAAACCCCAGATAATAGTTTAGTGATAGTGGGCGGTAGTCAGATTGCAGTATTCGACTCAAAGTCTAATACACATCCAAGGGTATTCCCTTTAAGAAAAACACCGTTAAAGATTTTGTTAGAAAAAAAAATTAACTTAAAAACATCAGATATAATTATTAGGCATGAAGAAGTAGAAAATTCTACAGTAGTGGTACTACAAGATCCAAAGCTTTCATCATATGGAAGTTTGAAGTTGGTGTTCACAGATCACCCTGTTACCTTAAGACAGTGGGTTATTACTAATGAGATGAGTGACCAGACAGTTTTAAAGTTTAAAGATTTTATAAATCAACCGAATATGTCTTCGAACAAGTTTGATATATCTCTTGAGATCGATAATAGAGAGCTAGATTAGTTATTATCGTAGAATTTTAAATTAAAAAGAAAAGAATAATTGGTATATAAACTATTGATAAAATAGTTGAAACTATAACTAACCCAGCGACATCTTCGGCGCCGCTATTATATTTTGTGGCTAATAAGTATGAAGTTACTGCAACTGGAGTGGTTACTTGTAGTAATAATACTGAAAATGGTATGTGAGACAGTTCAAAATATTTTCCAGCTCCTATAGCGGCTATTAAACATAGTAAAAATTTAATAGTAGTTAACCCTAATGCCCTTGAAAGATTTTGTAGACGAAGTCTTGCAATGGCAACACCCAGTGTTATTAGCATTAATGGTATTGCCATCTGCCCTATAAGCTCAAGCGTAGAAGTAAGAAACTTTGGTGTTTCCCAGTCGTTAATAAGGAATATGGCGCCCATTAAGGTCCCCCAAACTAGTGGTTCCTTTAGTGCTTTTGATATAGAGCCGCCCCCAGAGATAATCCATACACCAAAAGTAAAATTATAAACTGCCATAATAGCGAATACTACTACGGCGTAACCAAGACCTTCCACGCCAAACGCAAAAAATGCTAAAGGAAGTCCAAGGTTTCCAGTATTTCCAAAGGTAAGGGGTGCAAGAAAAGTTGTAATATCTAGTTTCGTTATTTTTACCAAAAGGAAACAGACGATCGTTACGAATGCATATGCTCCTATTGTAGCAAAACAGATTGCCCGAAGCGTTTCACTTGAGACATTTGTATTCATTAATGCTACAAAGATTAAACAGGGTAGGGCTAAAGTCATTGCTAACCTAGTGACGAACTCTATCTTGTATTCAAAGCCTAATTTTACCCATATAAAACCAATTGCTGTCAGTAAAAATACCGGAGCTGATATTTGAAATACATTAAAAACTAGATTCATTATTGGATTCCTGTAAAAGAGACATATATAATATACAAGTCAGTAAATGATAGTCTATCTAAAGGTATTAAAGGTTTCAATTATATGCTTAAGTCACATGCAAAATATACACTAGGGCAGGTTGTTTGCCATAAAAAATACCCATTTAGAGGGGTTATTTTCGATGTGGATCCAGAGTTTTCAAATACAGAGGAGTGGTACGATAATATTCCTCTTGAAAACCGCCCTAAGAAAAACCAACCGTTTTATCACTTACTCGCAGAAAATGATGAAAGCTACTATGTTGCATATGTGTCTGAACAAAACTTGGACGTAGATAAGTCTGGTGAGCCTGTTAGTCATCCAGATCTTGCTGCCATGTTTGGCGACTATGAGGGTGGTGGAAAATACCCTTTACAGTTTGACTTTAACTAGTAACCAAGCGCACATCCATCTTTTCGAGGGTCAGAGCCTCCTTGCAAGACTCCCTTTTCGTGATCAATTAAAATAGCTTGAGCGCCCCCTATTGGCTCTATTGGTATTGAAACTTTGTGCCCGAGGTCTTCAAGTTCAGAATAGATATTTTTTGCGTAACCTTTTTCGATCTTCATATCCCCTTGGTCTGAAAAAGATCTAGGACCATCTATAGAAGTCTGTGGGTCCATTTCATAATCAACAAAATTTGAAATAAAACGTGAGTGACCGTTTGGTTGATAGGCACCGCCCATAACACCGAAGGGCATAATGACTTTCTCATTTTGTTTAATCATGCCGGGTATAATTGTATGCATAGGACGTTTGTTTCCACCAATCTCATTGGGGTGGCCCTCAGTTAAATTAAAACCACTTCCACGGTTTTGAAAAAGAATACCATATTTTTCAGATGCAATACCTGATCCGAAACTCTGAAAAATTGAGTAGATTAGAGAGACAGCCATGTGATCTTTATCGACTACAGTTAGGTATATTGTATCTTTGTGAACTTGTTCTGAGACAGCGGATGGTGAGTTTATAGCCTTATTTGGGTTAATAAGCTTCGCTAAGGCATTAGCCGTGTCATTTGAAAGCATATGCTCTAATCGCGTCACATAGTCCGCATCTGCCAAAAACCTATTTCTTGCATCATAGGCTAATTTTGCTGCTTCGGCTTCAATGTGAACTCGTTGTGAACCAAAAGGGTCCATACTAGAAATATCAAAACTTTTTAATATATTGTTCATTAAAATAGCAGTCGCACCGTGTCCATTTGGCGGATGCTCCACTAACTCGATACCCTTATAGAAACCCGAAATAGGGTTAGTATACTCGCACTTAGTAGAAGAAAAGTCATCAAGGGTATGAGACCCACCTAATTGACTTAAGGAATTAACCATATCTTCGGCAACCTCACCTTCATAGAAAGCCTCACGGCCTCCCTTCGAAATTTTACGCAAAATCTCTGCCTGTTTTGGAGCTTTAAACATTTGACCTGGTTTAGGTGCTTGGCCATTTATTAGATAAAACTCTTTAGCAATACCTTGTAAGTTTTGTTCATTTTTCTCCCAGTCAAAACTTGTCCTCGGGCCAACTGGGACCCCAGCCTCAGCATAATATATAGCTGGCTTTAAAGTTTCAGCCATACCTATATTCCCATAGTCCTTAGATAGCCTACAGAAAGCATCGATAGCGCCAGGGATGGTCACCGCATCTGCTGTGCCCGTTGGCACAACAGTTAGGCCTTTGGATGTGAGTTTTTGAGGAGTTAATGATTTAGGAGATTTTCCAGAACCATTCAGTGCAATGATTTTTTCTGAATTTTTAGGTTTTAAAAGAACAAAACAGTCCCCACCTATACCAGTCATTTGTGGCTCACATAGACCTAACAAAACTGCCCCAGCAATAGCAGCGTCAACTGCATTTCCACCAGCTTCTAGAATTGATAGGGCGACCTTGCATGCCAATGGATTTGAAGTAGCACACATGGCGTTACTAGCAAACACTGGAGATCTACCTGGTAAGTGAAAGTTTCTCATAATTTTAACCTTGTTATTATTTTGATTGGAGACAATATTTATTACCGACTCCTTCGACATAAAGTTATTGTAAACATTTAGGAAGTACTTTCTAGTAAATAGTGAGGTTCCAAATTTTATTATTAAAAAGGTTTTTGATGATTGATTATGAAGGTTTAACTAAGAGAGTACTAAGTTTAACTGAAGGAGAGTATGATCAGGTTAGCTTAATGGCTACTGTAGTATGTGAAGTTCATTGGGCCGATGATAGGTTTGACTGGACTGGTTTTTATAGAGTAGTGGATCAAAATTTATTGAAGATAGGACCGTATCAGGGATCACATGGATGCCTTACTATACCTTTTTCGCGAGGCGTGTGTGGAGCTGCTGCAAGAACTGGAGAAATCCAGTTAGTTTCGGATGTCTCTGATTTCTCAGAACATATTGCATGCAGCGCAAGCACTCAGTCCGAGTTGGTAGTTCCTGTTCGAGATAAAAATGAAAATTTAATTGCTGTTTTTGATATAGATAGTAATGTTCTAAATGCTTTTAATATAGATGATGCTAATCAAATTTCTAACCTTTTGACGAAAGTTTTCAAATAAGAAATATTTTATAGTATGTAAAAAATAAGCAATAATATAAGGCTAGTCGTGAAGCTCTTTCTAGTAAAAAGTACCAGTTGCATAAAAATTTATGTGATATTTTGCAACTCTTTGTATAATTTAATAGTAAAAGTTTTATTTTTGATTGGCTTTAAGGTTTAATTTAAAAGGGTGCAGATAATGACAGGTTTTCCAACAACGGCGCGCGTAGTAATTATTGGTGGGGGAGTAGTTGGCACCTCAGCGCTTTATCATTTGTGTAAGTTTGGTTGGAAGGACAGCATTTTATTAGAGAAAAACGAGCTTACTGCTGGTTCGACATGGCATGCTGCGGGCAACTGTCCATCGTTTAGTACGTCATGGGCAATCATGAATATGCAAAGGTATTCGTTAGAACTTTACCGTGGCTTGGCGGAAAAGGTGGATTATCCTATGAATTATCACGTTACCGGGTCACTAAGGCTTGCGCACTCTAAAAATAGAATGAAAGAGTTCGAACGCTGCAGAAGCATGGGAAAGTATCAAGGAATGGACTTGGACATCATGCAAGTCTCTGACATGAAGGATGTTTACCCATTTTTAAAAACACATGACTTAGCTGGAGGTCTCTATGATCCTGATGACGGTGATATTGACCCTGCTCAATTGACTCAGGCGCTTGCAAAAGGCGCGCGAAATATGGGTGGAAAAATTTTCAGATTTACGCCAGCAATTGGCATCTCTAGAGAGGGTGATGAGTGGGTTGTACACACAGAAAAAGGTAACATTAGATGTGAAAAAGTAGTTAATGCTGCAGGTTATTATGCTCAAAGAGTTGGAGAGTGGTTTAAGCCATTTGGAGGTAGAACTGTTCCAATGGCTACAATGTCTCACCAGTATTTTTTAACTGAACCTATAAAAGAGTTAGAGGAATGGTCCAAAGATAACGGGAAGCTTCCTTTATTAAGGGATGTCGATAGTAGTTATTATTTACGGCAAGAAAAATTTGGACTTAATCTTGGGCCCTATGAAAGAAACTGTAAGGCACATTGGGTAACACCCGAAGATCCAATGCCTGAGGATTTCAGTTTTCAGCTTTATCCAGACGATTTGGAAAGGTTAGAGTGGTACATTGAAGACGCAATGGCTCGGGTACCTATTCTTGGTACATCTGGGGTCGGCAAGGTTATTAATGGTCCAATTCCTTATGCACCAGATGGTCTACCCTTAATTGGCCCAATGCCAGGAGTAGTAAATGCATTTGAGGCGTGTGTTTTCTCTTTTGGAATTACTCAGGCGGGTGGGGCAGGAAAAGTTCTTGCAGAATGGGTAATAGAAGGGGAAACAGAGTGGGATATGTGGGCGGTAGACCCACGCAGGTATACTTCATATGCCGATGGAAAATATTGTGTTGAAAAAGCAGTAGAGATCTATGGACATGAGTATGCAATGCACTTTCCTAATTATGAGTGGCCAAATGGTAGAAATAAAAAATTATCACCAATAGATGATCGTATTAAAGGACTAGGCGGTGTCATGGGGGCATATAATGGTTGGGAGAGAGCAAATTGGTTTGCAAATCCTGGTGATGATACGTCTTTAGACTCTTGTGAAACATGGGAAAGATCTGGCCCCTGGGAAATTAGAGTTAAAGAGGAGTGTTTGGCTGTAAGGGATAGTTGTGGAATTTTAGATCTTCCTGGCTTTTCACGATTTCGAATAAGTGGAGTTGGTGCTGCAGAGGAAATCCGAAAACTCTGCACTGGCGCAATTCCAAAAGTAGGACGAATGAATTTAATATATGTTTCCGACAGTAGAGGAAAAATTTTAACAGAGTTGTCATGCGTTCGGTTAACAGATGATGATTTTATCCTAATCACAGCGGCGGCGGCACAATGGCATGATGGAGATTTATTGAGAAATAAACTTTCTACTAACATTAAAGTTTTTGATGAAACTGATGATATGGATACTCTTATAATTACAGGTCCAAAATCTAGGAGTGTGTTATCATTTATTTCAGATGTCGACGTTAATAAGGGTTGGTTGACCCACCAGGTTGCCACTGTTGCTGGTGTGAAGGCTTTTGTAATAAGAGTTTCTTATGCAGGTGAGTTGGGGTGGGAAGTCCATCTAAAGAATAAAGATGTCCAAAAAGTATATGACGCTGCTAGTTTAAATGGGGCAAAACCATTTGGTATGTATGCATTAAACTCATTAAGAATAGAAAAGGGTTACCGAGCCTGGAAAGGAGAGTTAACTACAGATTATTCACTTTTAGAGGGTGGCCTGAATAGGTTTATAAAATTTGATAAACCACAGGAATTTGTAGGTAAAAGTGCTTTACTGAGTGAAATGCAGCAGGGTATCAAGAGCAGATTTGTTACTTTAATAGTTGATAGTGAAAAGTATGATGCTCCCTATATGTCAACAATATGGTATAAAAATCAGATTGTGGGGGAGACAACTTCTGGCGCTTGGGGTTATCGGGTTAATAAATCTATCGCATTGGGGGTGATCAAATCTGAGTTTTGTCAGCAAGGGCAAAGTCTAGAAGTCGAAATTTATGGGGAGAGGTTTAATGCGATTGTTCAAGAAGATAAACCGCTTTGGGATCCAGAAAATGAAAGGCTCAGATCATGACAGTAACTATTCTAGATGGGGGTATGGGACAGGAGCTTGTTAAGAGAAGTGTAGCAATCCCAACACCACTTTGGGCCACACAGTTAATGATTGATTCTCCTGACATGGTTGGAGAAGTTCATAATGACTATTTTACTGCAGGAGCAGATATCTGTACAACAAATACATATGCTATCCATCATGATAGACTTTTAAAGTCAGGGAAAGATGAAGAGTTTATACATTTACATCAAACGGCTTGTAGAGTTGCAGTAGAATCGAGAGATAGATTTGGTTCAGGGTTGGTGGCAGGGTCCCTAGGTCCACTAGGATGGTCTTATCAAAGTGAGTCCTCTGTTCCGCCATTAGAGGCTTTTAGGCTATATCAAGAAATTGTGAATATTCATGAATCATTTGTGGATATGTTTATTATTGAGACTGTTTCATCAGTTGAGCAAGGTTGGGGAGCACTAGAGGCAACCTCAAAACAAGACAAGCCAGTTTGGATAGCATTTTCTGTAGATGATAATGATGGGACGAAGCTGCGCTCGGGTGAGGATCTTAAAAAGATAAATTCCTTGGTAGAAAAGTATAATCCTGCAGCAATTTTATTAAACTGCTCAACACCTGAAGCAATAAGTTTGGGTTTGCCTATAATACGCAACTTTAATTTACCGTTTGGTGGTTATGCTAATGGTTTCTCTCATATAGCAAAGAAATATTTAAAGAAATTATCTACTGTTGAATTACTAGACACCAGAGAGGATCTAACACCTATTAAGTATGCTGATTTTGTTTCTAGTTGGATCGATTTGGGTGCCACTATTGTAGGTGGCTGTTGTGAAGTTGGTCCCTCCCATATCAATGAGTTAACTCGCAGGTTTAAGGAATCCAGATAATGGAAAAGATACCAAAAAAGGCAAGAGTGGTAATTATAGGTGGTGGAGTAATCGGCTGCTCTGTTGCTTACCATTTAGCGAAGTTGGGGTGGAAAGATATTGTTTTGTTGGAACGAAAGAGATTAACCTCTGGAACAACCTGGCATGCAGCCGGCCTAATAGCTCAGTTAAGAGCAACTGCTAATATGACAAAATTAGCTAAGTATAGCCAGGAACTTTATGGAAGATTGGATGTTGAGACGGGCGTTGCTACAGGTTTTAAAAGGTGTGGTTCGATTACGGTTGCTTTGACTGAAGAAAGAAAGGAAGAAATCTTTCGACAAGCGGCGATGGCTCGTGCCTTTGGCGTCGAAGTGGAAGAAATTGGCCCTTCAGAAGTTAAGGCTAGGTACCCTATTTTAAATACAGATGGAGTTTTAGCTGGTGTCTATTTGGATAAAGACGGACAAGGAGACCCCTCTAATATTGCGCTTTCTTTAGCTAAAGGAGCTCGCCAAAACGGAGTGATAATTAAGGAAAATACTGAGGTTTTAGGAGTCAAAAAAAGTGGTAAAAGAGTTACTGAGGTAACTTGGGTTAACGGTGATGAGCAAGGACATATTCAGTGTGAACATATTGTTAATTGTGCAGGAATGTGGGGGCATAAGGTAGGTAAAATGTTAGGAGTAAATGTGCCATTACATGCGTGTGAACATTTCTATGCAGTGACAGAGGTCATACCAAACCTAACACAAATGCCAGTTTTGAGGGTGCCAGATGAGTGTGCTTATTACAAAGAGGAGGCTGGGAAAGTTTTGTTAGGCGCCTTCGAACCTATTTCAAAGCCTTGGGGAATGGAAGGTATACCTGAAAGCTTTGAGTTTGATGAATTACCTAGTGATTTTGACCATTTTGAACCAATATTAGAGGCCGCATGTAATAGGGTTCCAGTGATTGCTGAAACGGGAATACATACATTTTTTAACGGTCCAGAAAGTTTTACTCCTGACGACGCCTATCATCTTGGCCGTTCTCCTGAGATGGATAATGTTTGGGTTGCAGCTGGTTTTAACTCTATTGGCATACAGTCAGCAGGGGGAGCGGGTATGGCCCTAGCTGAGTGGATGCACAGTGGAACTAAGCCATTCGACTTAGGTGATGTTGATATTTCGAGAATGCAGCCATTCCAGGGAAATAAGACCTATTTATATGAAAGGTCAAAAGAAACATTAGGGCTGTTATATGCTGACCACTTTCCATACTTGCAAAAGAAAACAAGTAGAGGAATTCGCAGATCTCCTTTCCATAAGAGTCTCTTAAACCTGGGGGCAGTTATGGGGGAAACAGCTGGTTGGGAAAGAGCGAATTGGTTTGCTAACAAAGGGGAAGATCGGTTTTATAAATACTCATGGAAACGACAAAACTGGTTTAATAATGTGGCTGAAGAACACTCTGCAATTAGAAATAATATCGGAATTTATGATATGTCTTCGTTTGGTAAGATACGTGTTGAGGGCTCAGATTCCGAAAAATTCCTTAATATTATTACAGGCGCTAATTGTTCTGTAAAGGTTGGAAAAATTGTATATGCACAATTTTTAAATTTAGCTGGTGGCATTGAAGCAGATGTTACTATTACACGAATTTCTGAGACAGCCTACCTAATTGTGACACCAGCAGCTACTAGGTTAGCAGATCAAACTTGGTTGCGAAGACATGTTGGTGATTTCCACGTTGTGTTAACTGATGTGACATCTTCGGAGGGTGTATTGGCCGTTATGGGCCCAAACTCTCGGGCTCTTTTGTCACGAGTTTCTCCTGCTGACTTTTCAAACGAAGTTAACCCTTTTGGAACAGTACAAGAAATAGAGATTGGTATGGGGTTAGCTAGAGTTCACAGAGTTTCATATGTTGGAGAATTGGGTTGGGAGATATACATCTCATCAGACCAAGCAGAACATGTTTTTGAAACTTTATGGGAAGCTGGGAAAGATCTAGGGCTAAAGCTTTGTGGAATGCACGTCATGGATAGTTGCCGAATAGAGAAGGCGTACCGCCATTTTGGTCATGACATTACGTGTGAAGATCATATCTTAGAGGCAGGTCTAGGGTTTTCTTTAAAATTAGATAAAGAAAGTTTTATAGGTCGAGACGCAGTTCTTAGAAAAAAAGAAACTGGTTTGAATAAAAGACTTTTGCAATTTCGCTTAACAGATCCGGAACCATTATTATATCATAATGAACCCATAATTAGAGATGGAGAAATTGTCGGTTATGTATCTTCTGGTGCTTATGGGCATCACCTTAAGGGAGCAATCGGTTTGGGGTATGTTCCGTGTAAAGGCCAGACATTGGATCAACTCCTCGCATCTTCATATGAAATTGATGTGGCGGGTACAAAAGTGGGGGCGGAAGTATCTTTTAGACCAATGTATGACCCGGACTCTAAGCTCTTGAAAGGGTAGAAGTATAACAAATTCTTCTCAAGATCTTTAAACGTTTATTAAGTAGGTAGGTGACATTGAGTTATAATCCACCAAGCGATCCTTTAGATATCATTTATGAGGATGCAGAGATAGTAGTAGTTAATAAGCCTTCGGGGCTTTTGTCTGTTCCTGGAAAAGGAGAGGATTTATCTGATTGTTTGATTGAGAGGTTAAAAGTTATTTTCCCTGATGCCCTTTTAGTACATAGGCTTGATAGAGACACATCAGGATTAATGATATTTGGTTTAACTAAGCATTCTCAACGACATTTGAATCTCCAATTTGAAAAAAGACAAATTAAGAAAAGCTATTTGGCAGAGGTTTGGGGGAAAGTAGTAGATAGGCAGGGTATAGTTAATTTGCCGCTGAGAGTTGATTGGCCAAACCGTCCCTTGCAACACGTAGACTATGAAAATGGTAAGGAAGCAATTACGAATTGGCGAGTATTGCGTTATAAGGAGTTTAGTACTCGCCTAAGGTTAGTTCCTGAAACGGGGAGATCCCATCAACTTAGAGTCCATATGAAAGAACTAGGGCACCCAATTTTGGGGGACCCCTTTTATGCTAGTGGAGAAGCTTCAAGTTATGCTAGATTGATGCTTCATGCAGAGAGCTTAAGGTTTATGCATCCTAACGGTGGAAGAGGAATTAAATTTAAATCGCCTTGCCCTTTTTAAAACAACAAATAGTTTGGAAGAGAATATATTATTTTTGTGAACCTCTTAAAAGGAGGACATTTTCTTCTCGCCTTATTAGTGAAAACCCTTTTTCAACTATAATTTTCTCAAATTCAGCCTCTGATTTATTTAGATTTTGAAATGATTTTGGGTGAATTTCTATGATCGCATAAGAGAAATTAGAAAAAACCTCTCTGGATTCTTTTTCAAACATTTCATATTCTGCACCTTCAATATCAGAAACTAGTATTAGGTCTTCACCCTTTGGCACTTTTTGAATAAGCTCTTTAAGCCGGACGGCTGGCACCTGTATACTATCCTTTTCACCGGAAGTTGCTATTTTTCCAGTATGAGCTGTCTTTCCTTTTTTAAATGCTAATGTTGGTGTGTCTACATAAGCAACAGCTGCGTGAAGAACTTTAGTCTTCCCATTTTCTGACCCAATTTCTGAATTCTGACGGCATGTATCAATTAATGATGGATCTGCTTCTATAATGAAATGTGTAGCAGTTGGCCCTATTTTATTCCTTATCACCCTAGATAGAAGTCCAATTGAACCCCCAAGCTCGATAACATTGGCACCTTTTTTTAGTATTGAAACGACAAGTTTTATTTCATCTGCTTCATACGGTCGACCTTTTGCTAAAATGTAACGAATTCCAGGGCTTATATGTCCTGGTACAGTTACTTCTAAGCCGTGCACTCTGTATGTATCACCATTTTTCTTGCGATATTTTTCAGCTACGTAACGCCTTTTTAGATCTCGTAACACTGTAAATACTGAGGTCACTCTAAGGGCACCTTTTTAAAATTTAATATTTTTCCTTGCTAAGAATAGATGTGTTAAGGTGCACCCAATCTTCAGGTGCACCCTAAGTTTTTTAATCTTTGGCCACTTCTTCTGCCACTTCTTCTCCGGTCTCCTGGTTGACCATTTTCATTGCTAGACGGACTTTTCCTCTATCATCAAACCCTAAAAGCTTTACTTTAACTTCTTGACCTTCTTTTAAAACGTCCGATGGATGTTTTAGTCTCCGGTTTTCTATTTGAGATACATGGACTAAGCCATCACGTTTTCCAAAGAAATTTACAAACGCCCCGAAGTCTACAATTTTTACGACTGTGCCTGTGTATATTTTCCCCTGCTCTGGTTCAGCCACAATTGAGTGAATCATTTCATAGGCTTTTGCTATAGCTTCTCCGTTTGGAGAGGCTATTTTTATAATACCTTCATCGTTGATGTCTACCTTAGCTCCTGAAACCTCTACAATCTCACGAATTACTTTACCTCCAGAGCCAATAACTTCCCGGATTTTATCTGTTGGAATTTGCATAGTCTCAATCCTAGGCGCATGAACAGAGAAATCACTTGCTTCGGTTAACGCGTTGGCCATTTCTCCTAAGATATGCAGTCTGCCCTCTTTAGCTTGAGCAAGTGCTTTTTCCATTATTTCTGGAGTAATACCAGCAATTTTGATGTCCATTTGTAAAGATGTTATACCATTTACCGTTCCAGCGACTTTAAAGTCCATATCACCTAAGTGATCTTCATCACCCAAAATATCACTCAAAACAGCGTAACTACCATCTTCTTCCAAGATTAGACCCATTGCAACTCCAGCAACTGGAGCTTTAAGAGGGACCCCTGCATCCATCATTGATAGTGAGCCTCCACAGATAGATGCCATTGAAGACGACCCATTTGATTCTGTGATCTCAGAAACTAGTCTTATAGTATACGGAAAATCAGTAGCGGCTGGTAAAACGGCTTGAAGTGCTCTCCAAGCTAATTTTCCGTGACCTATCTCTCGACGGCCTGGAGGACCAAACCTTCCTACCTCCCCAACTGAGTATGGAGGAAAGTTGTAGTGTAACATAAAGTTTGATTTATATGTACCCTCAAGGGCATCAATCATTTGTTCGTCATCACCGGTCCCAAGTGTAGTAATTACTAACCCTTGAGTCTCACCTCTAGTAAACAAAGCTGAGCCGTGCGTTCTAGGGAGTATACCAACTTCTGATGATATTTGGCGTATCTTATTTAGAGCTCGTCCATCAATGCGTTTACCTTTTTTAACTACGTCTCCACGCAGTACAGAACTTTCCAACTTTTTTATGGCTGAACCTAAGTTCTCGTCTGAGAGCTCATCCTCGGAAAGAGATGCCTTAATTAGATCGCGTGCTTCTCCAACCGCTAGGGTTCTTTTTTGTTTATCTGTAATGGCATACGCTTTGCGCATAGCTTTTTCGCCAGATTTTTTTGTAGCAGCATATAATTTGCTATAGTCGGGTGGATTAAATTCAAAAGGATCTTTAGCACAGTCTTCAGCGAAGTTGATAATTGTGTCTATCACTGGCTGAATTTGTTTGTGGGCGAAAGTAACCGCTCCAAGCATTTCCTCTTCGGAGAGCTCATAAGCTTCTGATTCTACCATCATAACAGCGTCTTTTGTTCCGGCGACAATCAGGTCTAACCTTTGTTCAGGTTTAGTACGTAAATTTTGCATATCATCTATTTCAGGATTTAAAATATATTCTCCATCCTCAAAACCGACACGACAACCAGCGATTGGGCCCATAAAAGGTGCACCAGATATTGTTAGCGCCGCTGATGCTGCTATTAATGCCACTACGTCTGGATCATTAACTAGATCGTGACTTAAGACAGTACAAATAACTAATACTTCATTTTTAAACCCCGGAACGAAAAGTGGACGAATTGGACGATCAATGAGTCTTGAAGTAAGTGTTTCTTTTTCAGTTGGCCTTGCTTCTCTTTTGAAAAAGCCACCTGGAATTTTACCTGCGGCATAATATTTTTCATTATAGTGTACAGTGAGGGGAAAGAAATCCTGGCCTGGCTTTTGTTCTTTTGCAAATGTAACTGCTGCCATTACAGAGGTTTCTCCGTAAGTAGCTATAACGCAACCATCCGCCTGCCTCGCAATTTTCCCTGTTTCTAATGTAAGAGTTTCTTCTCCCCATTGGACTGATTTTTTTGTTATTTTAAACATATTTATTCCTTTTTTAGTCTCTATAAGCATATCCTTAAGTGACTATTTTACTGGAGACCGAATTGTCTCCTACCCAATAATTATAAGCTACTGCTGGATATCCAGTATTAAAAACCCTTCAAAGTGGGTGTTTTATATTATTATCTGCGAATACCTAAGCTTTTTATAAGATCCGAGTAACGCTTTTCTTCTTTTTCTTTTAAGTAGTCTAAAAGCTTACGTCTTGTCGCAACCATTTTTAGAAGCCCACGACGTCCGTGGTTGTCTTTTTTATGAATTTTAAAGTGTTCTGTAAGGGTGGTAATCCTAGAAGTTAAAATTGCCACTTGCACCTCAGGCGACCCAGTGTCGCCCTCTTTAGTTGCATACTCTTTCATTAACCGCGCTTTTTCGTCTGCTGTAATCGACATCGTGGTCTCCTTTTCTGTTTAAGGGTTGATGGCTCAGGCCGGGATGTCGTCCAGCAAGGCCCATGGAGTGTTTTCACAAGTTATAGTGAAGCCGCGCGTATATTGTATTTTTTTAAAAAAGTGAAGTGTTAATTATAACTTTTAAAGAACGGTTAGAATCTCCACATTCTAATGCTTATTCATTGAGATTGGATCTGAATTCAGAAACTTTGGTTCAGTGCCTTTGCTGGAAATTAATTTATTTAAGGTAAAACTAATCTTTTTTGTAGTTTTTATGAAAACTTACCTCAGTTGTATAATCTGATCACAGGTCAAAATGTTTCCAGATTAATGGTTTTTGTTTGTAACTAATATATAAGGGATGTTTTGGTAATCCATGTTTAGTCAACCCTAAGTGGTACAATGTCTTTGGTATTTCTTTCATTATAGCTAAAACTTCATCGCTACGATTTAAATGAGACCCGTGAGCTCCCCAAGCACAGATCAGTCTATTAGCCCAATGGCAACCTTCTAGTATTGCCTCATTGTTGTGCTCTCCTATAGGGTCAATTGCTAGTTTCATTTTTTTTGGATTTGTATCTCTCCAAGCAAAAATATTACATACTAAGAAAGATCCAAAACCTAGTACCCTGGCACGACGTTCACACCTTTCAACCGTTGGGTCATTTCGTAACTCTGTGGCTGTTGATGGATTAAGCAGTATAAATATAATTTTTTGTTTTTTTGGTTCCCAAACCCGCTTTAATGAATAGCGGTAATGTTCACAATCTGAATACACGGCAGTGCTAGAAACTCCATCTTCTAAATTATTCCTGGTTATCATACTGTATCACTTTAACGGTTAAAATATAAATTATGACTTTAAAAGCCTACCTTTTTTGGATTTGAATCGCCTTAGACGTTTGGTTTACTTACTGTTCACTCAAAATTTTTTTATTTAGAGTTAGGGTAATTTACAAGCACCTTGAAGGGGTAAAATGTTCCACTGGTACAGTTTCCGAGAGCGATTGCTTTTCCGTTATATGACACCCAAATCATTTCGTCTAAAGAGTTGACGGCTTCGCTTATAGAACAGTGGTTTCCATTTTGTACCCTTTCTAAATCAAATGTGTTTATAGGTATTTCTTTGATATTTTTTAAACTTGCTTCAAGTGGGATAATAGCCTGATCTAAGTTATTATTATTTTTAAGCAAAGTTAAGTCCTCAACTGTATAGGCATTTTCTAGATTAAAAAGACCTGACCAGAGCCGGCGTATGCTATGTGTGTGGCCATAACAACCTAGGTCTCGACCTAGGTCTCTGCAAATAGAACGAACATATCCTCCTTTACCGCAGGTCATTTCAAATGAGGCATGATCTTTATCAATACGATTTATAAAGTTGAGACGTTCAACTTCAATTGGCCGTGATGATATTGTGAAATCAGTATTTGCACGAGCCAAATTATATGCTCTTTGACCATCAATTTTTACGGCTGAAAACTGTGGTGGTACTTGTTCAATTTTACCAATAAATTTTTTTAAGGATGTAATTATTTTTTCATTCTCTGGACGTGTTTTAGATGTTATTGTGATTTCACCCTCGCAATCGTCCGTAGTGGTTTCAGCACCAAACTTTATTACAAATGAGTAGGCTTTCAGTGAGTCTGTTATATATGGAATAGTTTTAGTTGCCTCTCCTAATGCTATC
>Ga0209403_10001570_pt1 | contig 29270 bp, 24 predicted proteins | sample ArcticOcean_MG_C_8_FD_187440 | JGI IMG/M metagenome (GOLD analysis project Ga0209403, IMG submission 187440) | Marine microbial communities from western Arctic Ocean - ArcticOcean_MG_CB11_86 (SPAdes) (version 2) | ecosystem: Environmental > Aquatic > Marine > Oceanic | place: Arctic Ocean...
TCGACGATGCCGATCAACTGTGCCACGAAGTGGCCAAACTTATCGCCGACGAAAACGTCATCGGATGGATGCAGGGCCGGATGGAATTCGGACCGCGGGCTCTCGGACGACGCAGTATCCTCGGAGACGCCCGCAGTACACGCATGCAGTCAGTCATGAACCTCAAGATCAAGTTCCGAGAATCCTTTCGACCGTTTGCCCCCAGCGTGCTCGAAGAACGAGTCGATGAGTACTTTGATATGCGGCCCGGGGAACAAAGCCCCTACATGCTGCTCGTGGCCGATGTGAAACCCGACAAACGACTCGAACTCGACGAGACCGAACTGGCCACGCAAGGACTCGATCAACTCAAAATCCAACGCTCCCACGTACCAGCCATCACACACGTCGACAACTCGGCACGCGTTCAAACCGTCGACCCCGTTCGACACGGGCGATACTACCAGTTGATCAAAGCCTTCGAAGAACAAACCGGCTCACCCGTGCTGATCAACACCAGCTTCAACGTCCGTGGCGAACCGATCGTCTGCACCCCCGAACAAGCCTACCGATGCTTCATGGCCACCAATATGGACGTGCTCGTCATCGAAGACTTCGTGCTCAAAAAACAACAACAACCCGACGCCGAAAACCACGGACTCGATGACTACCTCGCTCGCTTTGAACTCGATTGATCCGCAGCACACCGCAGCACACCGCAGCACACCGCAACCACTCCCCACAAGGCCCACCGATGATCGCCATCGACTGGAATCCCACTCACCGATTCCTCAGACAGTTCGCCGCACTGTTTGTCGTCTTCTTCGTGGCGATCGGAGCCTTTCGGTTCTTCTACCGAAACGACCCGACCACCGCCTACGTCATGTGGTCCATCGCACCCGTCGGACTCGTCGGACTCGTCTGGCCAGCATTCATGAGATACGTCTACGTCACCTGGATGGCCATCGTCTTCCCCCTGGGCTGGACCGTCTCGATAGCGATCCTCTCGGCCATCTTCTACTTGGTCGTCAGCCCGATCGGGATTATCATGCGGCTGTGTGGTCACGATCGCTGCGGACGACAACCCGATCCCGATGCCACCACCTACTGGAAACCTCGACGCCCAATCACCGACCCCGCTCGCTACTTCCGACAGTTCTAGATCCAAACCCACACCGCCACCCACACCGCCACGAACACACACCACACAGCCTTCTTCACGTGGATCGCTCAGCATGAACGACATCACCCCGACGACACCCGACGACGCAACCAGTTCGGAGGGTGAAAACGACCCGGTTTCGCAACCGACCGAAGACTCGAACGACACGGCAGCATCGACCGAATTCGCCTCCGCAGCCGATGCTCCCGAGATGGGGTTCTTTGCCGAGTTCTGGGACTTCCTGGTCCACAACAAGGCGTGGTGGCTTACCCCCATCATCCTCGTGCTCGTGCTCGTCTTCGTCCTGGTCTGGTTCGCCGGGACACCGTTCGCTCCGTTCATCTACGGAGCCTGACTCCAAGCACCGGCATCACACCTCAGCCGCCGTGCAGGCAAACTGCAACCGCACGGCCACTTGGCCGTCGACACGGACCGTGCCCGAAAGGAACCAGGCACCGCCGAGCGTTTCGTCCAGCCGAGCTTCGATCTCGAGTACCTCGCCCGGACGGACCATGCGGCGGAAGCGGGTCTCGTGCTGACGGGTCACCACCGGAACGTGACCCTCGGGTATGTCGCCTGCAGATGCGATCAACACCGCACCGGCCTGGAAAACCGCTTCGCACAACAGCACGCCCGGAAGAACCGGGAAATCCGGATAATGGCCCCGGAAAATCTCCAGGTCCTCCGCAACCCGCTTGCGAGCTCGTACCAGCGTCTCGCTCAACTCCAACACCTCGTCGAGCCAAAGAAATGGCTCGCGATGTGGAATCAATGCCTCGATCGCCAGCCTGTCCAATACCACCGATTCGGAGTCCTGACCGCTCATCAGCCGCTCGCCGTAGTCATCAGCTTGTCGACCTCGTTGGCCACGATCACTCCGTAATTCACCGCACCCAGCCAACCCGACATGATGATCCCCACACTGCCGGCATGGAACAATCCCTCGATCTGCTCGGGCAAACCCTGGCTCACCTTCAATCCCTCGAACTTGGTCCCAAAACTCGCTCCCTCGAGATGACGCGTGTAGTGCTGGAACGTTCGAGGAGTCGACGCCTCGATATGCTCGACTAGCTCATGGACGTTGGGGACGTATCGAGACAAACATTCGAGAGTCGTTTCGCAAAGATCCCGCTTCGATGCCTCGTAATCCTCGTCCGACAAATCCCCCCAGTCGCTGTAGTTGGCGTTGGTCGAACTGACGACCATGTGACGGTCGCTGCCGGGACGGGTACGAGGGTAATAGAAGCTGAACGTGCGACTCGAGATGTCACGACTCAGCAACGCATCGACGTTAAAACCACTGTGCTCGGAATGGAACAGCAGGTCGCCGCACGGCTCGAAACCGACGCCCGGCTTCATCGCCATGTAGACCTGACAACTGCTGTTGTTCAAACGCACCGCACGAGCCTCCTCGACAAAATCCTTGTCGAATCCCGACTCGCCAACCAACTCGAAAATCGTCTGCTTCAGGTTGGCGTTCGAAACGACCGCGTTGCAGGTGATCCGACGTCCATTGACCACCACCGCAGCCACCTTCCGATCCGCCGTCACCTCGATCTTCTCGACCAGACAACGAATCCTCACATCAACACCGTTGGATCGCATCTCCTCCTGCATCGCACCAACCAACGCGTCGGTCCCACCCTCGAACGTAAACACCCCCTTGCTCATGAAGTTCGAAAACACGATGCCGTAGGTCAGAGCCGGGTCCTCGAGCGTCGAGCCGTTGGCGTAGGTGATCGGCTCCATCAACAACCGCACCACGTCGTCTCGACCCGGAAAAAATCGCTCGAACAACTCGCCCGTCGTCAATTCCTGGTCGTCAAAGAAGTTCATCCCCCGTGCCGTGTCGAAGAACTCGGCCACCGTCTCGGCCGCAATCCCAAACGTCTCGATCAGGATCTTCGTGAAATCGTCTCGATCAAAAGTGGTCTGCAACGAGAACTGGGGATTCTCGAACCGGATCCCCTCCAAAGGCACGATCCGCTCGGCAATCTCCGGAGTCCAGTACTTCCGACAACTCTTCTTCATCCCGACCGGAAAACCGTGCAGCGAAATGTCAAAGATGTGGCCGCCCGTACGCTTGAACCACGTGGCCATACCGCCCAACTGGTAATGATGCTCGAGCAACAACACCGAATAACCGGCGCGAGCCAGGACGTTGGCGGAGGTCAGGCCGGCGAGTCCCGATCCGATGACGACGACGTCGTAGTGGTCGGCGGCATCCTTCAAAAAGTCTCGGGGCATCGTTAGAGGCTCTTCGACGGTCTCAACAGGTGCAGGTTCGCAATCGTGATGCCCGAAAGCATCGAACCGATGATCCCGAGAAATCCCTGGTCGGTGCCGCAAAGAAACAGATTCTTCAGATGAGTGCAACCGTCACGGATCTTCCGCGGTGCACCATAGACACAACCGTTCTCGTGACCGGTGAAACGACGGATCGTTCGCGGTGTGAAAATGTCGGTGTCCACGATGTGCTTGCGGAAGTCCGGCACGAATCTCAATGTGCTCGACAAGACTCGCGCGGCCCACTCTCGCTTCTGCTCGACGTACTCGTCCTGTGGCAAATGCAACCAGTGACGTGGATCGGCCAATGCCGTGATCCGCATCCGACCCTCACCCGATGGCTCGCCATACTCGAAATTGTTCGGCGAACAGACAATGCCACTCGATACGTCGACCGGGACGTCGGGACGACGGTAACTGAAGTCCGAACTGTCGTTGAAAAAAACGATCGTCTGGTCGTGCCCAAGATCCTCGGGCTGACAGTCCAACGAATAAATCGACTCGACAAACGAGATCTCACCCGGAGGCGACAAGTCGGTGGTGGCCTGATCGCACATCTTCATCGTCTCGAAATTCCCAGCCGATGACAGCACGTTCTTCGCCTCGATCACCTGCCCGTCGTCCAACACCACCCCTGTCGCTTTGCCGCTGTCGCTGAGAATCTTCTGGACGCCTGATCTCAGTCGCAACTCGCCTCCCAATCCACGGAACTTGCGGACCAGCTTCTTCATGATCAACCGCACACCCTCCAACGGACGACAAAATCCCTCCTGGAATATGCTGCGGAACATGATCACGAACTGAGTCCACTCGAGATCGTTCGGAGTCGCACTCGAATAGAACATCGTCGGACACAACAACATCTCGATCAGCAACCGATCATCCAACTCCTCGGTAAGGACCTCCCGTGTCGAAATCTCCGGCTGGTCAAAGGCCATCGGGTCGTACTCGGCAATCCGACGCACCAGCCTCGCAAAATTGTCCCTCTCGCCAGGAAACCTCTCGATTACCTGCTGCTCGAAATACTCGAAGTCGTTGGTGAACCGCAATGTGCAGCCAGGGAAGACGATCGAAGACTCACGCTGAGGCGCCAGGGCGAAGTCGTCCCAACGCAGGCGGAGTTGGCGGAGTAGCTTGGAGAGCGGTCCGGTGAGCGTTCCGGGGACGGCGTAGTTCGTCACCGCGTGAAGTCCCACATCGTGGTTGCGGTTGCGGAGACGGTAGAACGAATTCAGCCCGCCAATCGTCGTGTGACGCTCCAACAAACAAACCGATCGGTCGAAATAGGCCAACCGGATGCCGGCAGCCAAGCCGGAAAGACCGGCACCGATAATGACCGTGTCGTACCGCATGCTCGGCTCCGGTCAGTGGACTAACCCTGCCATGCCCAACATGCCGATCTCGCAGATCATGCAGATCATGCCGGACTCTGGACATCCTTGAGCAATGGTTCGAGGTAGCTGACTGTTCCCGACATCGATGCCAGGTGCTCGTAATCCTCTTCAGGAATCTGCACCCGGTACTGCTTTCTCAACTCCATCACAATATCGAGAAAATCCATGCTGTCCAACTCCAACTGATCACGGAACGGAACGTCATCGACCAATCCCGAAAGATCCTCGTCGGGCTGAATGCGGGACAGAATGTCCAGAATCACTCGCCGGATTTCATCCGCAACCATTCCGTCTCACTCCCATTCGCTCTCGAACTTACCCGTCCGAATCGAATCTTCGCACGATCACGACCGAGTTGATCCCGAGCATACCGAACGAGTTGTTCAGAATGTAATCGACTCGATCCAAAGATCGAGGCGAATTGGCGACGATCTGGGAAACGGCACACGCGGGGTCCAACCGATCTAGATTGATTGTAGCGTGTGCGATTTGGTCTTTGAAGGCAGGCAAGTTGCCAACCAGCTCCAAGGCGCCCGCTGCACCCATCGCATGACCGATGAAACTCTTCGTGTTGTTGACCGCTAAAGACTCGCGGTCACCAAATACCTCGTGAATCGCACGACATTCCGCGATGTCGCCCTGGTCCGTCGCCGTGGCGTGACTGCTGAGAATATCGATGTCGTCGGCCGAAATTCCCGCCCGATCCAACGCCAGTCGCATGCACTCGGCCTGACGACCAGCATCCGGCAACACAAAATCCGTCGCGTCGGAATTCATCGCGTGACCAACAATCTCAGCGTAAATCGTCGCCCCTCGAGCCAACGCGTCCGGAAGCCGCTCAAGAGTGCAGATCGCTCCACCCTCGGCCACTACGATCCCGTTGCGATCAACATCAAATGGACGACTCGCCCGAACTGGATCCTCGTGAAATGCCAAGGCCCCCTGGCTCTTGAAACTCGCGAAAATCCCGAACGTGTGAATGCTCTCCGATACACCACCACACACAGCCAGATCGACTTCGCCCAAACGCAACATCTGGGCACCCTGGATGAATCCGGCGTTGCCCGCCGCACAGGCTGCACCCAAAGTCAAATGAGGCCCGGTGATGCCCAGGTTCAATGTCACCTCGCCTGCCGGATTGTTCGCCACCGTTCGCGGGTTGTGATGGTGTGACCACACGCTCGTGTCGTAGTCGTACTGAGAAATCTCGTGGATCTCGTTCTCCGTCTCCACGTTCCCATGCTCGGTGATCCCCAGGTACACCCCCACTCGCGATCGGTCGCGAGTGGCCAAGTCCAGACCCGCGTCGTCAAGAGCCTCGTGAGCACAATAAATCGCGATCGAACCGCTCCGAGTCCCACGCCGGACCTCGCGACGCGTTTGATGAGACAGTGCGTCGAAATGACACACGCCCGCCAACACCTCACCCATGTGACGCGTCTCGAAAACCACCACTCCCGATCGACCACTCAACAAACTCTCGCGGTACTCCGGCAACGAATTGCCGTTGGGTGAGGCCAACCCAACACCCGTCATCACGATTCGCTCGTCAACGTACGTCGACATGCCAGGTGGATCCGGAACGGAGTTCGAAAGGAATGCCGGAGATTACTCGACCGGTTTGGACAGAACAAGAGGCCTCGATAGCGGCTACCACTCGCCGACCAGACAATCCAACCCCGTCCACCCGTTATGGCCTTGCAGCAGATCCGCACAAGGACTAACTTCCGCCGCCTCGATGGCCCCCGGAGACTCGATCCCCGACGAGCCAACAGGACTCACTCTCACGCTCACTCCACCAACCCCATTCTCACAACCGATTCACCAGTCTCGCTCACGGAGGGCGGATTCCGATGCGTATCGACTCAACACAATCACGCACACTCGGACTTCTCCTAGCCATCGGCTTCGGCATCAGCCTCACAGGCTGTAACCCGATGAGCGCGTTCATGATGAACCACACCGGACTGGCCTACTACGAATCCGGCGATTACAACGCCGCCAGCAAGGACTTCAGACGGGCTGTCGCCGACTTCCCTGATAACCCCGACTACATCTACAACCTCGCCAGCGCTGTCCGCAAACAAGGACAACTCGCCCAAGCCGAACAACTCTATCGACAAGCACTCACGCTCGACCCCGGACACCAACCCGCCTACCACGGACTCGCACGACTGATGGTCGACAGCGGCCGAGGCATCGAAGCCGCCGAATTGCTCAGCGTCTGGGCCACCGCCGAAACCCTTCGACCCGAACCGCATATCGAATTGGCCTGGCTATCCCGAGAATCCGGAGACAACGCCGGAGCCGAACGGCACCTGCTCAATGCCCTCAAAACCAGCCCCTCACACCCCGTCGTGACCGCACACCTCGGACAACTCTACCAGGACTCCGGTCAGGCCGATCGAGCCACCGCCATGTACCAAAGATCTCTCTTCAGCGACTGGTACCAACCCGAAGTCCGATCCAGACTCGCCTCGCTTCACGATCAAGGAGCCGGACTCACACATCCCAACTCCGCACTCGCCGCCTACACGCAATTCTCAACGCCCGTCTACAACACCGTCGCTCAACCCACACCACTCCTCACACTACAACCCACTCCACTCACGACACCGCAGCCCAACGGCCCGGTCGCCAACCAACCCTTCTCACAACCAGTCACCACGCAACCGACCACCACGCCAATCACCGCCGGTCAACTGCCCGTCGTGGCACCCAGGTAGTTACTTCGCCACACGACATCGCCCGAACCCCGAACCCAACTCCTCCCGGTCCCGGGTCAACCCGCGCGACGCAGCCGCTTCAACGCCCGCCTGCACGCTTCCCGGCGGCGCCTTCCGTGTTGCCGATCCCCGACGGCTGACCCAATTCGCCAGCCGTCACGATACCGTCCTTGTTCTTGTCGTTCTTGTCAAAGTACACCAGCAGACTCGGCTCCGCCTTCTTATTCTTGATCGCTCGCTCAACCTGCCAGCGTTCGACCCGGTGAGTCCCCGTCGAGTCGTGCTCGTGGTCAAGTATCATCAACTGCATCAATGGCGGATCGGGCTTCGCATACGGCTTCACCACCTTGTAGTTGCTCTCAACCCGAATGTACGGCTGAGACTGCATCAGGATCGCCTCACCAGTTCCACCACTGGCCGTCTTGATCGACACACGTTCAATCTCAATCTCGAACGTGTGGTCCCGAAACAGACTCGGCCAAGTGAACACCGCAAAATGGACCGAACGATTTTGTCCCATTATCGCCGTCTCTTCGCGGAACGACATCATCGCCAGACCCACCAAATGACTTCGAGCCGACTCGAGCGTCAGCCCGCTCTTTGGACGACTCTCAAATGCACTCTCGAGGGCTCCCAGCGAATAGCCACTACATAACGGTGAGCTCAGTTCGACCAGAACAAGCACCACTACGGTCAGCAACGCAACCCGCCTTAGGAACTGCGCTCCACGTGACGTCTCGGCAACCACCATCCCCGTCTTTTCAGGCGGCACGTCTGACGACCCATCCGCCAACTCGATACCCGTCACACCCTCAGACATCACACACCTCACCTTTTTCCTGAATGCACCTGCCCAGCTGCTCAATCAGCCAGGTCCAACTCCAATCGGAACCAACGAATCACACTGACATTGTCCTCGTAACACCAGAAGACGACAAAGACGGCCCCGTCGTCAAGTCGCACGACCGATGGCGCTCCGAAACGCAACGTCCGAAAATTCTCGGCCATCGAAGCTCCCATGTTTGTCGTCCCGTCAACACTCTGACCCCACAATGGCCGACTCGCCACGTTGACCCACCGGTCACCCTCGATCCGCACATCCTGCAACCACAAGCCCGGTTGGTCCGTACGACGATACACCACCAGCAATCGATCCTCGCCGACGACCAGTGGAGTCTGAGTCTGTCCGATCAGGCCGGTCGATTGATGAGGCGTCCAGCTGGCTCCCCCGTCGACACTGATCGCGTACTGATTGGGCCGGTCGGCCGACGTTGGAAGATCGTGGCACCAGGCCACCGCCAACAGCCGCCCATCAGAAAACTCCACGATCTTCGACTCCCAGAAGATCACCGCCTCCGACTCCGGTTCACTCATCACCGTCAAACACTCGGGCCAACTCGTTCCACGATCCTGCGAAACAAACGCACACATCCGGTGACCGTTGGGCAAATGGCCGTGCCAGTCGGGCCACGTCGATGTGATCAACAACCAACGACCGTCCGAAAGCTCAGTGATCGGTGCACACAACTCCCACTCAGGACCCTCGATCGGTGGCTCGACACGCTTCGGTTCGCTCCACGTTCGACCCCCATCCGCCGATTCGGTCGTCTCAAATCGCGTTGGCACAAAACCAAGAGTGTCACCACAGGTCAGACCCTCGCCAGGCAACTCCCGACGATCATGCCGCTGCAACAACCCCACGATCGTGCCGTCGCCAACCCGAACCGCCTTGATGCTCTCCGAAACCCCCGCCGCAGCCTCGCTCACACCCAGCCGATCCTCGCTCGACCAACTCCGGCCACCATCCTGCGACCGCGACAACTGCACACGCAAATTCTCCGCCTCAAATGCCTCGCCCACGTTGAACGACACCAATACCTCGCCATCACCCAACGGGATCGCCGAAGGAAAGTAGGCGTGACGACTCGTGATGTGAGCGTCCGGGTTGCGGTACACCACCCCCGTCTCCACAACCACAGACAACTCGCCACTCGTCTCTGCACTCGTCTCTGTACTCATCCCGGTTCACACTCCCAAGACACCATCAACACCCCGATCGAACCACCATACCCGCGCCCCCTAAACGTCACAACGAGCCGATCCTCGACGCAAGCGACCCAATCTCCACGTTCGACGGATCCCACGCCAGCAACTAGTCTCTGAACATGGCCGCTGCCGACACCGTAATCACTGACGTCCGAGCCATCCTGACCGCTCCGGCAGGAATCCGCCTCGTCGTCGTCCGCATCGACACCAACCAGCCCGGCCTATACGGACTCGGCTGTGCCACGTTCACTCAACGAGCACGCGTCGTCGCCACCGCCGTCGACGACTACCTCCGCCCCTTCCTGATCGGGAAAAACCCCTTCCGCATCGAGGACATCTGGCAGTCGGCCTTCGTCAGCTCCTACTGGCGCAACGGACCCGTGCTCAACAACGCTCTCAGCGGCGTCGACATCGCACTCTGGGATCTCCTCGGAAAACACGCCGGTCTACCCGTCTACCAACTGCTCGGCGGCAAATGCCGCGATTCGGTCGAAACCTATCGACACGCGACAGGCGAGACATTCGAGGATGTCGAAGCGTCGGTCCGAGAATTCCTCGAACACGGCACCCGCCACGTCAGAATCCAGGTCGCCGTCCCCGGTGCCTCGACCTATGGCTCACCAACCACCGCCGCCAACGACTCGATGCCCGCCAATCGCCGGACCGAAACCTGGCCGCACAAACCCTACGCCCGACTCGTCCCCCAACTGTTCGCCTTCGTCCGCGAACAACTCGGCGATCAGGTCGAACTGCTGCACGACATCCACGAAAGAATCCCGCCAGTACTCGCCATTCAGCTCTGCCGAGACCTCGAACAGTTTCGACCCTTCTTCGTCGAAGACCCCCTCGCTCCCGAAGATGTCGGCTTCTTCGACAACCTTCGACAACAAACCACCGTCCCGATCGCAATGGGCGAACTGTTCAACAACCCCAACGAATGGACTCATCTCGTCGCCCGACGACTGATCGACTTCATCCGAGTGCACATTTCTCAGATCGGTGGCCTCAGCCCGGCAAAAAAGATGGCGGCGATGTGCGAGTTCTTTGGAGTCCGCACGGCGTGGCACGGACCCGGTGACGTCTCGCCCGTCGGACACGCCGCCAATATTCATCTCGACCTGGCCACCCCCAACTTCGGGATCCAGGAAGCTCACGGGTTCTGCCAAGCCGAAATCGACTGCTTCCCCGGCTGCCCCGAACTCAAGGAGGGACACTTCCACGTCAACGACCAACCCGGACTCGGGATCGATTTCGACGAGTCGCTTGCCGCACAATTCCCGATCAGCGACGATCCTCCCTTCGACTTCTCCTGGGGAAATCTTCGCAACCCCGATGGGACCATCCAGAAACCATGAACCACCCCGGCGCCTACCCCTCCGACCCAAACGTCCCCTCCGGTGACCAACTCGTCGAATTGCTGGGGATCGAACCGATCGCCTGGGGGGACGGTCGCGCCGAACTGGCCCTGACCGTCGCCGACAAACACCTCCGCAACCTGCCGATCCTGCACGGAGGCGTCACCGCCACACTGCTCGACTCGGCACTCGGCGTCGCTGCCAACACCGTGGCACCAAACGACCGACTGACCGTCACCGCTCAACTCAATATCAACTTCATTCGACCAGCCTTCCTCGGCGAACGATTGATCGCTACCGGACAAGTCCAACACGCCGGACGACAGTCGGTCGTGGCCAACGGTGAAGTGCGTTGCGATAATGGACAACTGGTGGCCACCGCCAGCGGAACCTTCCTGTTCACCAGCCTGCCCGAACCAAACGACCCAATCGACTGCCCCGGCGACGACTCGTTGCCTGAAACCAAAAGGCTGACATGACACTTGACGTCTACGGAGTCGGCAACACGCTGGTCGATATCCAGGTTCAGGTCTCCGATCAACTGCTCGAATCGCTCGGGTTCGCCAAGGGCATGATGACCCTCGTCGACCACGACACTCAGCAACGAGTCCTCCAGGTACTCGGACAGCTGCCTCGAAACCAGTCGGCCGGCGGCTCGGCGGCCAACACTATCCTCGGAATCGCCGGTCTCGGTGGCCGCACCGCCTACGCCGGAAAAGTGGGCGACGACAGCCTCGGACGGTTCTGCCTCGAAGACATGCGAGCCAACCAGATCACCGTCGATGTCCCCTTTTCCGATGGACCGACCGGCACCTGCCTGGTGCTGATCACCGACGACGCACAACGTACCATGCTCACCTTCCTTGGAGTTTCGGCCGATGTCGGACCCGATGATGTCGACCCGCTGCTGCTGAATCGGTCGCAAGCCGTCTACGTCGAAGGCTACCTCTTTAGCGCCGACACACCTCGACAAGCCGCCTACCGAGCCGTCGAACTCGCTAACGAATCCGACGCCATGCTCGCTCTGACCATCTCGGATGCCTTCCTCGTCGACCTCTTCCGCGACGAATTTCTCGAACTGGCTCGAGGCCCCGTTGACCTGCTGTTTTGCAACGAAGACGAAGCACGAAGCCTGCTCGAAATTGACGACACCACCCAATGCGCCAGACAACTCGGCCAATACGTGCCCCGCGTCGCCGTTACACTCGGACCAAAAGGCGCTCTGCTCGTCGAAGACGGACAACTCACTCACGTCCCCGGTGTCGAAACTCAGGCGATCGATACGACCGGAGCCGGCGACATGTTCGCCGCCGGAATCCTCTATGGATTGACCAACGGGCTGACGTTCGAACAGTCCGCACGACTGGCTCACCACGCCGCCGCTCGAGTCGTCTCGCAACTCGGAGCACGACTCGATGAACCGATCTCGCCAGAAGATATCCCGAGATTGGCCCAAATCTGATGCCGGGACTGGCTCTCCCACCGTAGGCGGAGGTGCCTGTCCCAAGACCCAACTGGCTGCTAAGGCAACTCGCCCGAAACCGCCGGCAAGAAACTCAGATTCGCCCCCGCGTCCCTACCGTCGGCCGCAACCGGACGGTTCTCCGGAGCTGCCTCCGACGACAGACGGAAGTCCGACAGCCCGATCCGCTCCCACGCCAGATCGCCACCGGGTACGCGAACCGTCTGCCAGGCCACCATCGCGTTTCGTGAACCGGCCGGTTCCCAGTGCTGCTTCCAACCGGAAAACTCGATACTGTCCTGGTCGGATCCCAGACGCCAGAAGACCGAATAGTCGTCGAAGAAATTTCGCTCGCCATTGCGCCAGGCAAACAGGCCGCGGAACATCTCGGTGTCCGTGTTGCCCGACATCGACACCAGGGGGCGGTCGCTGGCATGAGAATAAATGCTGTCGCGAGACTGAACTCGTACGGCCGGCATGTGACGCCGCTCCTGACCACTGTTGAGCCGAATCAGATTGGCGCCCAACAAAACACTGATGTGGACCAGGTTGAGTTCGATCGTGCCACGCTGACCAGGGGCCGTGCCGTCGGTCCCCACCGCGTGTAACAACGAACCACCCAACGCCAACACGCAATGACTCAAGGACACCTCGGCCGATTCCGTCTGACGAACATGCAACAGGTCGCAATCGCCCCGGATCACGCTGCGGTCGATCGTCAACTCCAACGGATCAGCCTCCATCATCCCCGTCTTCATCATCTTCTTCATGTTCCGCATCGCACCGAGTTCCTGAGTCAACTCGATCACCGACGCCGGGCGGCGGGATGGATTGACCACGGTGACAATTACGTCTCTGAGTCGAACCTGCTCGGGTCGCTGTAACGAAAACATCACCATCGAGACGTCTTCGGCACGAGGCACCACCATCCGCAACTCGGTGTTGATCACCTGCAACGGACCGGCCGTGACCGTGATCATCCGATTCGACTCCAGCCCGTCGCCTCCAGCCCCCTTCGGACGAAACTCGATCACCGGCCGAAATCCCTCCCCGCCTCGGATCGTGATGTTCTTGCGACCCACCCGCAAAGGACTCTCGACTCGGACTCCGTTGTACTGCAAGACAATCTGGCTACCGTCGACCGCGTCGACCAACGCTGCGTTGAGAGTCGAATAGGACCGCTGACGTGATCCGTCGACGGAAATCACCACTACCGGATCCGGAACAACACCCGTTGGCGGGACCCGCGGCAACGTAACTCTCGGAACGTCCGGCTTTGTCGGACCCGGAGCCCCCGGCGACACCGATGATACAGACGGGGCGATAGCGGACTCTGCCGGAGCCGTTCCCGCCGTGCTGTCTCCACCCGCAACAGGCAACGGTACCACTCGCGGCTCACGATCCGGACTGGCGGCCGGCTTGGCGATCGGCTTGGCAACCGAACCGGGACTCGGCTCAGCAACCGAAACCGCACCCGGATCGACATCCGCAGCAGCCCCGGCACCCGGCACCACATCACTCAACAACTTCCGACCCGACCCACCAACCGCGACCCGATCCGAATCCGGCCCGATGATGCCAGGCCCAAAACTGGCCTCGTCGATGACTCCGGCATTGCCGTCACCCCCAGGCAACCGGTCCACTCGATCCACAGGCTGAAATCTCAACACCACCACCACGATCAACAACAACGCCACCGTCGCCATCCAGCCAATGTGCCGCTCCCAACTGCGGCTCGACAGGGCACCCGCCGACATCCAGACCATGCCCTCCGACGACACACCGCGCAAACCCAACTCCTCGGCCACAAACATCAATTCCCGGATCAACGCCTCGGGAGTCGGAAATCGCTTGTCCGGATCACTCGCCATCATCCGGCGAATGACACTCGAAAGTCGTTCCGAGACGCGAGGATTCTTGAGTGCCGGGTCGGGAGGCTGCTTGCCCTGATGATCGAGCAGCTTCTGGAAAGCGTTGCCGTCGGGGTAGGGCGGTTCGCCAGTCAACATGTGGTAAATCGTGCAGCCCAACGAGTAGATGTCGCTGCGAACGTCCACACCACGCGGATCACGCGCCTGCTCGGGCGATATGTAGTCAAACGTACCCAAAGTCGTACCGTCTGACGTCAAATCCTCCGACGTCTGGTTCAACTCCGGATTCCGAGCCAACCCCAAGTCGACCAGCTTCGCACGACCCATCGGAGTGATGATGATGTTTGATGGCTTGACGTCGCGATGAACCACACCGATTTCGTTCGTGTGCACCAAGGCCGATGCGATCTGCAACGTGTAATTGACCGCGTCGGCCGGCTCGAGTGGCCCACTCGAAGCGATCAGGTCCCGGACGTTGGTCCCGGTGATGTACTCGAAAGCAATGAAATGTAGACCCCGATCCTCACTCACGTAGAAGACTCGGGCAATGTTGTCGTGATCCAAACCCGCCGCCGCGCGAGCCTCGTTGCGGAAACGCTGCACCGCCCCCGAATCCAACGACTGGAATGGACTCAGAACCTTCAGAGCCACCGGTCGACCCAGACGCGTGTCGCGGGCTCGGAACACAGCACCCATCCCGCCCACACCAATCCGCTCGTCGAGGATGAAATGATCCAACTCCACACCGACCGGACTCGGCAACGGCAACGGCAACGGCAACACCGACGAACCGCTCCCGGCAATGCCCTCGACCGAAGCACCCACCGCAGGAAACAAACGGCCGCACAACGTCGATCCCGGTCCCGATGGAATCGACTCGCCCAACCACTGCTGCTCAGCACTGATCACCGTCGCAGCACCGTCGTCCAACAATCCACCTCCCGATGGCGGCAACACATCACCAGACCGATCACCAGACCGATCACCAGACAGGCGGCCAGGCTCGATGGCTGACGAGCCGACAGGACCGACGACTGAACTTCCAGCCGGAGATTCCGATGACGGGTTGTGTGAAGACATGACTGTGCGAGCGAGTGCTGCTGACAACGGTGCGGGCGGCCAAGAATCGGACGCCGGTCGGCAAGAACAACCGACCTCCTGTGACAGGCTAACTCATTATAGCCGACACCGCAGGACGGTCAAAACAATTCCCACCTCACGGAAACTTCAGACCGATTCAGCCAGGCTCCAACCGACTCGCCGACAACCACGGCCCACCACAGTCTCGATCACAAACTCACTCGCCCATCGTGATCCGTGAGACCTTGTCGTCGATCGCCTCGACGCACTGGTCAAATCGAGAATACAGCCGGTCGGCGAAACGGGCCCGTTCGAGCAACTGGGCCGACTGGTTGCGGACCGTCACGTCGTTGACATCGTCAGAACCAATTCCCATCTCGTCCACCTCGACCAGCTCCTTCAAATCATTCACATTGGGAAGAAACCCGTTCTCGAGATGGTCGACCAACTCACGCGTCAAACGCTCGGCCTCGGTGAACACGTCACGCAATGGCATGTCCTCGACCCGTCGCTCAGCCATCAGCCCGCACTCCTACCAACTCGGTTCAGGATGCCAACCAGCAGCGACATTAGACACTCGAAAACCAAACAGGGTCAAGCAGACATCAAGCTCACCCCGCCACTCAACGCACCACACGCAACGTCATCCGCCGGGCACTTTCGGATTTCAACGGCCGATAAATGATCTCTCGCCAATGACGAATGTTGATCTCGTACGGCCCGTCGGGAGGATCAAGCGATTCGAAGTGCGAAATGAACTGCTCGATGCGGCCAATCTTCTGCCGCACCGTCAACTCGCCCGGATGACGCGTCCCGGGCGGACGACCCCACATCACCCGAGAGCCACCACGTGTCAACAACTCCAAGAACACCGGGCCGCCGTCCTTGTCCCGGCCCGGACGCACCACGATCGCCGACAAACCGAACTCAGCCCAGTGCAATCCCAACTCGTCGGCCAACCGAGCCGAAGCCTGGACCGCCGGATCATCCCACACCTGGGCGTCGGCCGCCGGAGCCTCACTCGTTATGCCGCGGACAACCGGATAGTCCACGCCCGACTCACCCTGCAAATCCTCGCGTGGCAATCGTACTCCACCCACATCCACCGCCACCGGCAAACCAGACGTCTCGATCCAAGCCACCGGACGACGGTACACCAGTCGTACCATCACGCCCGACGGAACCCGACGCTCGACCCGCACAACCTCAGACACCCACGCCCGAGCCGCAAATGATTCGGACACCCGCTTCGCCAGATCCGGCGTGAACACCGAAGATCCCAACTGAGGCCACAAGTCCGATGACACCACTTCGCCCAAGAAACGGTCCGGAACCCAACCCGGAGGCGACGGAACCAACTCGACCGCTTCAACACGCAACTCGTACTCCGGACGGTCACCCAACTCGGGAACACTCTCCAAGACCTTCGGCACAACCACCGTGGCCACCAATGCCAAGCCGACCAGCAGCAGGACCCGAGGCCGCCACAACAACGACCTGATCCCAACTGCTCCACTCACCGAAACACCATCCGACTCGCGATTCGTCTTCGATTCGACCATCACACGCTCCCGACACAAAATAGACCCGGATCGAAAACCGAATCACGACTGGCTGCCCAAACCACCCAGCAGACGCCTCGAAGCCGCGACACGCCGCCGTATCAATTGACTTCGGCAACCGAACCACTCGACCGCAAGTCGGCGTTCGGGAAACCAGCCGACGCTGTCACCCGGGCATCTGGTCCTGACGGATATGACAACCGCGAGGAATGGTGCGGAGCACTGAGAGCCGAAACGATCATGTGGCAGACCAGTTGGCCCAGATCGACTCCGATGTCAGCTGCGGCTCGAGGCACCAGGCTGTGATCGGTCAGGCCCGGAATCGTGTTCACCTCAAGCACCCACGGACTCCCCCATGCGTCAACCATCACGTCAACCCGCACCAGGCCCCGAGTCCCAATCGAACGGCAGGCACGGCCCGATACGTCCAGCACCCTCGCTGCCGTCGATCCCGGAACCAGTTCCGGGAAATTCGTCTCCGTCCGCTCGTCCCGGTACTTCGCCTCGAAATCAAATAAACCGCGGGGCGTCTTGATCAGCGTCGCCGGCAAAGGCCAGTCGTCCAGCCATCCCACCGTCCACTCCTCGCCCACAACCGCTCGTTCCACCAGCACCGAATCACTCAACGAAAATGCCGACTCCAATGCCCGTGGAAACTCCGATGGAATCTCGACCAGACACACGCCGAGGCTGCTTCCCTGAGTGTCCGGCTTGACGACCAGAGGTAGACTCCATCCAGCCACCAGCCCGGCGACTGCGGCCGGATCGTAGCCGCGTTCCAGAACGACTGCCTCTGGAGTCGGTACACCGGCCGCTTCGAAACAGGCCTTCGCACGACTCTTGCTGAACGCCCGCCGCGATGCCTCGACGCCACAACCGGTGTACACCACGCCAAGTGTGTCGAGCTCGGACTGAATCCGGCCGTCTTCACCGCCCGGACCATGTAACGCCAACACGGCCACCTCGCCAGGCTGCCAATCACACTCCGAAACTCGCTCCAACGACGGGTCGATCTCGCGGATGCTTCCTGCCCACCCGCACAGCTCGCCCCACCCGCTCAAAGCAGCGACCACCGCCCGGCCACTCGCCAAGCTGATCTCGCGTTCCGGAGAATCGCCACCGGCGAGAACGCTGACACGCGAAACGACACCAAGCCCATCGGGAACGATGGGCGGGTGGATTGGCTGGACCCGAGTCGACACGGCGGCGTCTTACCAGATGCCGATTTCCAGCTCCAGATCAACACCAAACTGCTCGGTCACTCGACCACGCGCTCGATCGATCAACTCCAACACGTCACTCGAAGTGGCCTCGGGAGTCGTCACGATAAAATTGGCGTGCCGGTCACTGATCTCGGCTCCACCCACCGAATCCCCCTTCAACCCAGCCTGCTCGATCAGGCTGCCGGCACTGATGCCTCGAGGATTCTTGAAAATGCAACCGGCCGATTGGTGAACCATCGGCTGAGTCGCCTTGCGCATGATCCACAGCTTTCGCATTCTCTTGAGCGTTTTGTCGATGTCGCCCGATGACAACTTGAAGGTGCATTCGAGAACCACCAGCTCGTTGATGCTGCTGTGGCGATACCCGAACGACAACTCGTCCTCGGTCCGAGTGAACTGCTCGCCACTGGCCGTCATCACCGTGACACTCTCGACACTCTGCCCCACGTCCCCACTGCGGCCTCCCGCATTGCCCCGCAACGCACCACCCACCGTGCCGGGAATTCCAACCAAAGTCTCCAGGCCGACCAGGCCAGCCCGGACCGTGTGCGAGATGACATGAGACAACAACGTGCCGGCACCGGCCGTGACCATCGTGCCCTCGATCGCAATCCCACCAAAAGCCTCACCAGACAACCGCAACACCACTCCGCCTATGCCCTCGTCTCGTACCAGCAGATTCGAACCGCTGCCCAATACGCGACACGGAATGTCCGACTCGCGACAACAACGCACCACCGCAGACAACTCGTCAATCGATCGTGGCTCGACCAGGTACTCGGCCGGACCGCCAACCTTCAACCAGGTCCACTCGGCAAGAGACCGATCGCACTGTGTGATGTCACTGAAGTCAGCAAGTGAACTCATGGTGTATCCGATCGATGTCGCCGGCCCCCATCGTAATCAACACGTCCCCCGGCCGAGTCTCATCGTCTAAAGTCGCAACGAGACGGTCAAGAGAGGGGACGAAGCGGGCCGTCGAACCCCAGCACCCCCGCCCGGATTCCTGCAACCAAGCCACCCTGTCAGCCAACTCGCAACTCACAGACTCAACCCGATCCGTCTGCTCGCGAGCTGCAAAGACCGGTAACACCAACACCCGATCCGCCAGACTCAGACTCGAGGCAAACTCGTCCATCAGCGCCTCGGTGCGAGACACCTGGTGTGGCTCAAATGCACACCACAACCGCCCGGGGCCAAACGTCGAACGAGCCGTCTCGAGAGTCGCTCGGATGGCGGTCGGGTGATGAGCGTAATCGTCGACCAATACCACGCCCGGCCACCGGTCCATCGGATCCATGATCTGGAACCGACGACACAGACCGCCGTACGCAAGCATCCCGTCGCGTACAGATTCCGGATCGACTCCCAACTCGCACGCCATCGCCACAGCCGCCAACGCATTGTCGACGTTGTGAGAACCGGGCACTGGCACCGTGATCCCGGTTACAAACTCGCCACGGTGAAGCAGACGGAATCGACTGCCCCCGCCCGCGGATCGCACGTCGGACGCCATCCAGTCCGACCAACGGCTGCGACCAAATGTCTTCACCCGGGCACGCGAACGACGAGCCGCTCTCGACGACGCACCGCAACCGGCTGGTACCAGCAACACACCTGATTCCTCGATCGAACTCGCGAAACCACCAAACGCCTCGGTCGACTCGCCCAACGATGCAAAACAATCGAAATGGTCCGGCTCGATCCCCGTGATTACCGCGTGCCGAGGGGACAGGTCCAGAAAACTGCGACGATACTCGCAACTCTCGACCACCAGTAAATCTCCAACACCAGACCAACCACTGCTCGAACCGTCGATCAGCCTCGCTCCAATCACCGCCGATGGACTGCAGCCCGCCGATTCCAACAACACCGCCAACATCGCAGTCGTCGTGCTCTTGCCATGTGTCCCCGCAATCGACACGCCAACCCGATCCGACATCAGACGACCCAACATCTGGCTGTACGAAAACTGAGGTATCCCCAGACTGGTGGCTCGGATTCGCTCGACGTTCCCCGCACCAATCGCCCGGCTGTAGACCAATACGTCCGAATTCAATGGCAAGTGACTTCCACGGTGACCCCGATGGATGCCCGCCACAGCCCCGCTTCGACCGGACACTCGACCCAACGACCCGATCACACCCCCCACAGCCCGCTCGTCCGAACCACTCACACTCCAACCCGTCCCCGTCAACAACTCGGCCAACGCCTGCATGCCCGAACCGCAAATGCCAACCAGGTGAGCCGATCGAGAGCCCGGCAGCGGACCAACCATACCCGGTCGCTCGAAACCCGATACGCGCAAGACCCTGCGATCAGACGGCAACAGCTTGGCAACGGCATCCATGACTGGGCAACCGATTATTCAGAATGTGCAAACTGGCGGACGAGGCATTTTGACGGGCGATCCGAAGACTGCAAACCCCAAACCCGACCACAAGCCGCCAACACCCACATCACCGGTCTGGCAACTCATTCACCTCGTACACACTCACGTGGCGATACGGAGTCTCCAGAACCAATACGCACATCGCGGCCAAATACAGACGTCCTGCAATGTCGGACTTCTCTTCCGCTTGACCGCGTGGCCGAGCCGGATGCCAACTGCCTCGGACATCCATCCCCTTGCGAGTACTACCCACCCGCATCTGGTTCGAAACGATCTGGTCGCGGACCGCTCGATACCAAGCCTCCCACTCCGAGCCACCCATGTTGTGCAACACCTGAGCCGTGTAGTACCAAGCGTAGACGTTCCGGCGTCCGCCGTCCCAAAACGGCCTGTGCCGCTCGCCCAACAGGTACCGCCAGCCACTCTCCAATGACGGATGCTCGCGAGGCCAACCCAACCACTGACGACACAACAGACCCTCGGCCGTCATCGCCCGCGAAACTCCAAACTCCGGCTCGTACCTGTACCTGGCACCATCCTCGACCTCCACACTGTCCAGAAACGTCGACGCCAGAAAAAACGATTGCTCGGGCACGTCGATGTCAGCAATCCGAGCCGTGTGCAAGGCCATCAACGCCCAGCCGGTGACCGACAGGTCGCCACGAGTCAGCGGAGTCTGAGGCTGATACTTCCAGCCTCCGACGGTCGGCTGCTGTGTGGCAACCAGGTAATCCACCGCCCGCTTCGCCGATTCACGCAAACGACGGTCCGAAGTCAATGCCACCGCTTCACACAATGCGATCGTCGCCATCGAATGGGCATAAAACGATTCCTCGCGGCCGAACTCGTCGATGTCGAACAGGTTGCCATCGGATCGCTGCTGACCAACCAGCCAGTCGATCCCACCTGCCACCGTCTGCTTGTGCTCGCCTTCGGTGTGGTTGAATCCGGCACCCAGAAATGCAAGTAACGCCAACGAAGTGGCTCCCGTGTCCGTCCGAGCCGTCCGGCGGCCGGCGTCCGGGTAACCCTCGTGCAACCGCCAGTTCCCACCAGGCAACTGCTGCCGAACAAACCACCCCAGAGCACTTCGGACCGCCAGGTCGCTCTTGCCACCCTCGTCGATCTCCAGCATCAGCTTCCGCTTCAACTCCGGTGTCCGCATCGCCAATCGACCCGCCACACCGATCGGCTTGACCGATGGACGGTTCCGAGTCAACGGCATCGGTGGCTTGGGGTCCGGGACCGGAGGTGGCAACGGAGTCGGAGTGCCGTCGGGGACCGATGCAATCCGGACCGGAGCCCGAGATGACTGCTTTTGTTCGACTTCTCGTGCCGTCAGCCAGCGGAGATCAAGAGGTTCTTCGGGGAACAAACCTTCGGTGTCCAACAAGAACCAACTCAATACGGTCAGGATCAATACGTGAGTCGCCACGCTGACGACAGCTCCGAAACTGCTCCCCCGCAGACTGCGGCGAAGACGCTCGATACCCGTCGATGGCTGAATCGGAACAGTCACCCGAATCAACGAACGACGCCGACGACGACCAGACCCTCGAGCGGGCTCGCCAGCACGATCGCCATTAGGCACCGATTCCGACATCACACTCGTTTCGATCAGTGACTGGAAATGGAACAAGAACACCGTGCATTCGCGCACGAACCGGGCATCCACACATCTGGATTCTATCGGATTGGACCATCGATAAACGGCAAATGGACCGGCTATTCGGCCCGAATCACCACAGCAGCACTCTGGCCAAACTCGGTCCGGTTGCACGACATGGCCACAGGATTGCCGGTTGGACGAGTTTCCTGTGAGACGATATCGAGTCGACAATCGGGGTCAGCCGAACGGAACCCGGCCGTGGCGGGCACCTGCCCGTGACGCACGGACAACAGGCAGCCGGCCAATTCCATCGCTCCACCACCGGCGTCCGAATGGCCCAGGTAGCCGGCCAAAGCCGTCACCGGGACATCCGTCGCTGATGCCCCCAACACCTCCTGAATCGCAGCGGCCTCGATCGCGTCATCTCGAGGCGACCCGGTGGCTCCTGAGTTCACATGACCCAACTCGCCCGGCTCGATCCCCGCGTCTCCCAATGCCCCGGCGATCGCGTTCTTCAACCCCTCGCCACCACCACCGCCGCCAGCATCCGACCGCCCATCACAACCCGCTCCACAACCCAGCACCTCGGCCAGAATCGTCGCACCACGCCGATTGGCAGTGTCACGCCTCTCGATCACGAACGCCGCCGAACCCTCGGCCGGCACCGCGCCGTCACGCCCGGCGTCGAACGGACGACACGACGTCGCCGCGTCAGGTTCACCTTGAGCGAACTTGCGAATGAGATCCCATTTGACCAGGTCGATCGGTTGCAACAATGAACCGCTGGCTCCGACCAGCATGCAATCGGCCGCACCTCGCTCGATCACCCGGACGCCTTCGGCCATGGCCAGCAAAGCCGACGTGTCTCGCGAAGTGATCGTGTTGTTGGGGCCGCGAGCGTCCAGACCAATCGACACATGGCAGGCCGACATGTTCGGCAGCCGCTTCAGGAGCCACATCGGAGCAATTCGGCCCAGGCTGTCCTCGCCCCATCGCGTCCAGTCAATCGAATCAGCAACATCTCCGTCATCTCCGTCATCTCCCAGACCGGTCGCCGCCGCCAGGTCGTCGGGCAAACTCGAAATCCGACCGGCACCAAACGAAACACCCACACGATCCGGATCCAGGTCGCCTCGACCAAGACTCGCGTCGTCGATCGCCAAACGACTGGCCGCTACACCCAGTTGGATGTCCCGAGACATCACCTTCAACAACTTGCGTGACGGGAGAAACTCAAGAGGATCGAACCCGTTGATTTCGCCAGCCAGCCGCGGCAAGCCAACACCAGGGAACGGTGAAGACAACCGGGCAATGCCACCACGCCCGGCCGACAGACTCGACCAGAACAACTCGTGACCGATCCCGATCGGCGACACCACCCCGACACCGGTGATCACGACACGCACTGCGTCGTCGCCCAAAGCCATGAGTATCCTTGAAGTCAGGAACAGAAAAACGGATCCAGCCGAAACAAGACGATCGTTGCAGCCCAAACGGGACGCAATTCTGCGAGCCGCTCCCAATCGTGTCAACATTCCGGGGTCAACTCTTTACACTGGCACTTCGAAGTAGCCCCACTCGAACACGGCTGAAAAGTATCTAGTGTAAAGAGTTGACCCCTTGCGAGGAGCGAGAGTGGCGGAATTGGCAGACGCGCCAGATTTAGGATCTGGTTCCCGAAAGGGATTGGGGGTTCGAGTCCCCCCTCTCGCACTTGTAACGTCCTCGGTTCGCTGAACAACCAGATTGAGTGCAATCACACGACGGATTCTGCCGATGCGCACTTAGGTACCGGTCCCGCGAACGCATCGATCGGAGCCGATGTTGCAAATCACCCGAAAACGTGGGAATCTAGTGGTTCAGCCGGTCCGGATATCCGCAGGAAAATTCGGACGTCGCACATTGAGGACAAGACGATGCTGAAGTTCTGGGATCGGTCGATCAGGCACTGCGACGGGGTCTCCCGCCGCCAGTTTCTGGCTGCCGGTTCCGCCGGCTTCGGTGGCCTGACACTGGCCAACTTGCTGCAGGCCGAAGACGCCGCCGGGATCGGATCCTCGCAAAAGGCCGTCATCAACATCCATCTCGACGGCGGTCCGCCTCAGATGGACACCATTGACATGAAACCCCACGCGCCAGCGGAAATCCGTGGCGAGTTTCTACCGATCCAGACCAGCTTGAACGGATTCCAGATCTGCGAACTGTTCCCCAAGATCGCCGCGATGGCCGAGCGGTTCTCCTACATCCGCTCGCTCGTCGGATCGGCCGGTCGCCACGACGCGTTTCAATGCCAAAGTGGATACGGGACCAACGAGCTGAAAGGCCAGGGCGGCCGACCGGCGATCGGCTGCGTGATCAACCGATTGCTGAGTTCGACCGACGACACCTCGCCGGCATTTGTCGACCTGATGCAGGGACGACCCCTGGTCCGCAACAGCGCTCGACCCGGTTTCCTCGGCCCGTCCTACGGACCCTTCCGACCCGATCTCTCGAAATTCTTCGCCCGTGAACTCGAAACCGGCATGAAGGGGGAACTCGCACGGCTCGGATCCAACCACACCACCAGCCTGCTGCTCAACCCCGACATCCCCCTGGGCCGAATCAGCTCCCGACGCACGCTGCTGACCGGACTCGACCGCATCCGACGTGAAACCGACGCCAGCGGCATGATGGACGCCATGGACCGCTTCACCCAACAGGCCGTCGGCATCCTCACCTCCGGACGCTTCGCTCAGGCTCTCGACTTCACCAACGAACCCCCCGAAGTGCTCGCCCGCTACACCACTCCACCCGACTCGATCGAACGCTTCGCTACCAGCGAAAGCCCCGACGGATCATTGAAACTCCTGCTCGCTCGACGGCTGATCGAAGCAGGCGTCCGAGTCGTCAGCCTGACGATCAGCGACTTCGATACGCACTCGAAAAACTTCCCTCGCATGAGACAAATGGCTCCGATCATCGACCAGGGCCTGACCGCACTCGTCACCGACCTCGACGAACGAGGCATGCTCGATGACGTCACCATCGTGGCCTGGGGCGAATTCGGACGGACCCCGCGGATCAATAAGAATGGAGGTCGAGACCACTGGCCGCGAGTCAGCCCGGCGTTGATCGTTGGAGGCGGCTGCCAGGGTGGACAGGTGATCGGCAAGACCGACCGACAGGCCGGTACACCCACCGAACGACCCGTGCACTACCAGGATGTCATCGCCACGCTCTTCAATAACCTCGGTATCGATGCCGCGACGACCACCATCCAGGACACCCGAGGCCGACCACAGTATCTGCTCGATTCGGGCACACCAATCCACGAACTGGTCTAGTTCTCAGGGATCAGAAATGATCTTCAAGAGCAACCCCGACAAGTACCTCACGGAAATCCAGTTTCTTGTGAGTTCTCGGCAGGAGACGTGAGTCATGCTGAGTATCCAAGAGCGGCACCGAGATTCACAGCGAAAGATCACTCGCCGTGAACTACTCTCCGTCGGCAGCCTCGGACTCGGCGGACTCACACTGCCCACACTGCTGGCCGCTCGAGCACAAGCCGGCTTCGGTCGCTCGGCACTGAGCGGCAAGAGCGTGATCTTCCTGTTCCAACAGGGAGGCCCCAGCCAACTCGAGACGTTTGATCCCAAACCAGACGCACCCGGTGGGATTCGTAACGTCAACGACACGATCTCAACCAGCGTCCCCGGCCTCTTTTTTGGTGGGACAATGAGCCGGCTGGCTCGGCACGCCGATAAACTGACCGTCGTCCACAGCTACCAAACCCAAAACGCCGGACACAACATCAAACCGTTTGTCGGACCCGATTCCCTGGATGCCAATATCGGAGTCCACTACGCCCGAGTCGCTGGCACCACGCGATCCGACTCAGGACTGCCTACCAACATGGTGCTGTTCCCTCAGGCGGTCAGCAACACAGTGACCAAGGGACGGGCCCGCGGAAATCTCGCTGCAACCGGCAGCTACGGCGAGACCTTTGCCCCGTTCGTACCCGGATCCGGCGGAAAACTACAAGACAACATGACCGTCCGACTCGACCGCGACCGACTGTTCACCGACCGCCGTGAACTGCTCTCGCAACTCGATCGACTCAGCAACCGACTCGACGACACCGGCCAGTTCGAATCCATCGATTCGCTCACCACACAGGCCTTCCAACTGCTGCTCGGAGGCGGAGTCCGCAACGCTCTGGATCTGTCGACAGTCGACCGCAAAACACTCGCACACTACGACACCGCCCACCTGGCCCGGTCGCACAACTGGTCGCAGGTCAATCGCGGCCGCCGAGGCTTCTACACCGGACACGCCAAAACCCTCGGACGACTGCTGCTCATGGCACGGCGATTGTGCGAAGCCGGATGCGGATTCGTCACCCTGCATGCCAGCTACGACGGAGTCTGGGACATGCACGCCGACTCGAACAACCTCGATATGGTCCAGGGCATGGACGCGGTCGGCACCACGTTCGACCACGCAGTGGCCGCGTTTATCGAAGACATCGAGGCCCGAGGACTTCAGGATGACATCCTGCTCGTCTGCAGCGGCGAAATGGGACGGACGCCGAGAATTAACAAGCGAGGCGGCCGAGACCACTGGAGTCGACTCGCACCGTTACTGCTCTATGGCGGTGGACTCGAAGGTGGCCGCGTCATTGGTCAATCGACCCGCGACGCAGGTCAACCCGCCTCCGATCCGCTCGGCCCCAAACACCTGGTCTCCTCGATCCTGCACACCGTCTTTGACGTCGCCGAACTCAGACTGAAACCCAGTATTCCCAGCCAAATCAATCGGCTCGTCGAACATCAGACGTTTCCGGGGATGAGCTAGAAGACTAGACCTCGCTCAACCACGACACCTCGAGCACAAACAACTCGTCGATCTCTCGCTCGGATCCTCGGATGTCATCCGACCCCGGACCCCCGACCAACGTGTCCAAGCCTCCGTGACCTCGCAGCAAGTCGTCGCCCAGCCCGCCCAGCATCAAGTCGCGACCAGCTCCGCCCAGCATCGTGTCGTCGCCAGCACCGCCCAGAATCGTGTCGTCGCCGGCTCGACCGTTCAGACGATCCCGACCATCTCCGCCAATCAGCACGTCGGCGCCGCGGCCACCATCCAGGTGATCACTCGACGCACCACCCAGCAATACGTCCTCGCCGGCGCCGCCCAACAACGTCACCGCATGGCTGAAGCCTCGAGCATCCAGACGATGACCCACGTCACCAGCCACCAACACCGCCTGCTCGATACTCGACAACCAGTCTCGACCGCGACCGACCAGGTAGGTGTCGCCTAGCTCAAGATCCGCCTCGGCAGACTCCTCAACTCGGTCGACTCCTCCCTGGCCGATCAATCGGTCATCTCCCATCCTCCCTCTCAAGATGTCTCGACCGGCTCCCCCACGCAACGTGTCGTCGCCAGATCCTCCATCAAGCACGTCGTCGCCACCACTTCCGTTGACACGGTCCGATCCCTCACCTCCCCTCAGCACGTCGGCCAGTGGACTGCCCTGCAGGCGATCATCACCGCCGCCAGCCGACACGCTCACGCTGTTCAATAACGGAAGATCCCGACCCCTGATCCCCGACAGGTCGATCGAATCCGAACCATCCGTGCCGATGATCTCGAGCCCATGAACTCCGGCCGAAGGGACCAGCCGCGTCGAGACCGATACACCGTCGCCACCGCTGATCTCGAAACGACCCTCACTGCTACCTACCGACAACGACCCCGACTCGAGCATCCGGACCTCGAGAACCCCAGTCGATGCATCGAATCGAGTCTCGAAGGCTCGAAGGCCGGGAGCTTCTTCGAGGACCTCGAAGTCGTACTCCAACTCGACCATGTGCACTTCACTGACCGCCGGCATCGTAAACGCCACCCGACCCGACTCGAGATCCAGGTCCACCTTGGCGTCCATCGCCTCCGTCTCGGCCAACTCCTGCTCGTGCAATACCGCCCCGGTCGAAGCATCCACGACAACCAGCGACTCGATCGCATTCACCCCCGACGACACCTTGTGCTGGCCAATCAACACACCGTCCGACTCGCCAACAAAACGCTCGACACCGTCAATCGACTCGCCGACCTCCAGGGTCTCCGCATCGACCGCCACGTTCCAGACATACACCGTGTTCGACTCGCCACCGGAGCCGGTGCTCAGAAAGACCGACCGGAATCCGTAGGCCCCCTGGACCTCACGATCAACGGACACTTCGGTCGAGTCCTCGATCGACGCCGCGAAGCCGTCACTTTCTCGTAGCCTGTACAGCCGCGAATCGTCCTCGAGATAAACAAACACTGTCCGGTCTGCAGGATCCGAAATGTCCACCGCCGCATTCAACCGACCCGGTCCGTCACCCGGCAACCGACCACCAAGATCCGTCACCGCCAACACCTCGCGACTCGCCGAATCCACGACCACCACCAGGCCCTGCTCGGCCTGCAATGCCACCAGCAAACTGCCGTCAGACGCAAACGACATGTCCGACAGCGTGTCGCTGTACGAAGCCGTCACTCCATGTTCGGCCAATGAAATCGTATCAACCAACTCCAGTGTCTCCAGGTCTCGCACTTCAATCAACGGCTCGAAATGACTGAAAATGAATAGCGAATTGGTCTCCTCAAACGCCGCCATCCGCACCGGCCACGCCACCGTCTCCACAACTCGACTCGCACCGGTTCGCATGTCGAATTCGATCAACTGGCTGCCGCCCAAGCGGTTGAGTGCCAACAGGCGGTTGCCGTCCGGAGTAATCAGCACGTCCTCGGCCGCCGAACCCACCTTCACATGCACTCCCTCGGACCGACCCGCTCCGAAGACCGACACGCTGGCATCGCCCCCGTTGCCGACCACGAACTGGCCGCTGTCCGGATGCACGTCCATTCGACTCGCCTCGTAACGAGCCTCGCGAGTCGCAAGCCACTCGCCGGTGTCCCGATTCAGCGTGGTGAATTGTGACACAAATACGGTCGAACTGTCCGCGTCCGAGTACTTGTGTAACACGCCGACTTCGCTGCCCGATACGTCGAGTGCCGTCGCCGTGAACGGCAACAACGCCGACCAACTCGCCTCGCCCGTCACGGAATCGATCTTCCAGACTGTTCGTGAACCGGCCAC
>Ga0209403_10001571_pt1 | contig 29264 bp, 19 predicted proteins | sample ArcticOcean_MG_C_8_FD_187440 | JGI IMG/M metagenome (GOLD analysis project Ga0209403, IMG submission 187440) | Marine microbial communities from western Arctic Ocean - ArcticOcean_MG_CB11_86 (SPAdes) (version 2) | ecosystem: Environmental > Aquatic > Marine > Oceanic | place: Arctic Ocean...
GCCATACCAGCTATCACCAACGTCGAAGGAAAAATCGCCTTGTGCAGAAGGTGCTACATCCTTGCTGTTTCCACAACCGGCAAGCGAAAACCCAACCAGTAGGGATGAGCCATACACAAAATCGCGTCGCGTGATAGCGCTATCGAGCCCAAGTTCTTTATCGAATTTACTGACCATCGCGCTATCGGCCGCTGCTCACGTCCAGCGCTACGGCTGTCGCACCAAAAATTAGTTTCATATTATTCTCAATTATTTTTACTATTCGATAATTTCAATGATCCTATTCCACTTCCAGATCATAGTAATAGTTCAGAGCGTCATCACCGCGGGTTTTGCGACAGAACCTTTTTGCGCGCTTCAGCCGTTTGTCAGATCCTGACCTTGGTCAAATCGGTTGAGTGTTGCGGGACCGAGCGCCTTGGCAAGTGCAGCGAGTTGTGTCTCATACCGTTTCCAGCTGGCGACGCTTTTGGTGTAAATTGGCTGGCGTACCTGTTCGGAGCTCGCTGTTCGTACCGCCCGTTTGTTCTTGTAGAACTCGAGACATGCCGGTTCAAAATCAAGCCCGATGTGATCCAGCAGGCGGCGGATCATGCCTTCGGTGTCGCGCACATTCTCTTCATACTGCACGCGGAAAATCCGGCCCGGCAGGACTGCGTCAAAGTGATCCATAATCGAAAGATAGCTGTTGTAGTAACGACCAATATTGGCAAGGTCATAGCTGTACTCATGGCCACCGGCGAAATGCTGTTTGTAGGCGCTCAAGCCGCAGTCCATGGGGTGACGGCGCGCATCGATAATGATGGCATGAGGAAGAATTTTGTGGATCATGCCGATGCGTTCGAAATTGGGCGGTAATTTATCGATAAAGAAAGCCTTGTCCGTGCGATACATGGCCGTCTCATTCAGATAATTCTGACCAAATGCTGAAAGATCTTCGGTACTAAAATGGGCAAATGACGCTGGATACTTTTCATCGAACAACTTGCCACCTGCAATTGTGATCCGGCGTTCAAGCTTGGGCAGTGTCATGAGTTCCATCGTGCCTTCGATCTGACTGTGACTTGCGAGGATCTGTTCAATCAAAGTTGAGCCGGCACGGGGCATGCCGACGATAAATATCGGAGTCGGGTCGTTTCGTTGTGGCAGTGCCTGCTGGGCCAACATGCCCACGTCATATCCGCCAATTATGCATTGACAAAAATCATCGTGCTTGTCACCGTCAAATTTCACGTCCGGGCGCAAATCATTCGCAAGCTTGTACCAGTTAAAGGCTTCGGCATCGTCGCCTGCAACTTCATGAGCTTTGGCAAGTGCAAAGGCCGCCTGGCAGCGCTGAGGGGGGTCGGCATCGTCCTGTCGCGCCAGGCTCCCCATGACCCGTTTGTCGTCCTCGGTGAATTCGTAGTTTTTGAAGTCGGCGAGGCCCCACCAACCGGCACCGTTCCCTGGAGTATTAATGATGCAGTCTCGGTAGGCCTGTTCACTTTCCGCGCGGCGCCCCAGAATCTTCAGCGCATGACCACGCAAGAGGTCAACCTTGCCGAGCTCCCCACTATCGGGCTCAATGTGTCTTGCCGCTTCTTCGGCGGCCTCGAGAGCAAACGTATGAGCGCCTGTATGACCATGGACCTTGCTCAGAAGAAGCCAGCTCCGATAATCCGGGCTCACCTTCGTGAGTTCTTCGGCCTCAATCACGGCCGGTATATACGCCGCGAGTTTTTCTAAATTTCGTATGAGTGCCCGGCGTAACATCAGGTTTGCTGGATGATGCTCAAGACCGTACTTAAGGATTTTTGTGCATTCTTCCTCCGCGCCTACATTATTGGCGAGATGGGAAAGCATGAAAACACCGCGCGGGTGGCCTGGTTCGCGCTTGATCATGGCGCGGGCGATTTTTTCCACTTGGGCCGGGCGCCCAGCCGTTAGTTCGGTTTGCATTTTTCTGTAATCCGCGTCTAGCGGGTCGAGGTCCTCGGCCCTCTGAACAGCGTGGAGCGCTGCAGGATAATCACCGGCTTCATACAGCAGTTTCTCCAAAAATCGCCAGGCCGGGTAGAAGTCCGGGTTGATATCGGTTGCCTTGGTGAAATGAGTAATCGAACGTAACGATTGCCCGTATTTCATCGCTGCAAAAGCAAGGTCGGCATGGGCTGAAAATGAATTGGGATATGCGGTGATCGCCGCTTCAAAATTTTCGAAAGCCTTGTCCTGATCGCCCGCCTGCATATGGGCTGAACCGGCCATAGAAAGCGCGGTTACATCTTCAGGGAATTCACTTAGTAATGCATCGAGTTGCACCAGCGCAGCAGTCACATCGCCTTTCTTGATGAGGCCTGCAATTGCTCGGTATGTTTCCTGGTTAGCTGCAGACATTGATTCTTGTTGAAGTTGATGAATGCCAAAAAAAGATGGCGGGTCCGAGAACCCGCCATCTTTCAACTGAAAGCCCGAATCTCCCTAGAAATTGAAGTCCATGCGAACGGACACCGTACGATCAGGTGCATAGAACTCATGGTGGATGGCCCAATAGGAGTCCGGGTTCCGGGTTTGGGTGGTTCTATATCGAACAATCCGATCGTCAAGCAGATTGTTGATATGCAAATTTATTCTCCCATTATCGGAAACCTGCACGCCGGCCGACATATTCACCACTTCATAAGCCGGCGATATATCCTGAGGCCGCACATCGAAATGTGTCTTGTATTTACCATACCCAGCCACATCCAGACGTATGTTGGCATCACGGTCCAAAACGACAAACTCCTTGTCCAGCGCAACGTAGAAATTGTATTTTGGCACCATGGTCATATCGTCACCGGATTCCGCACCGATGGTGGGAACGTCCGATGTCATTTTGCTCTCGGTAGACGAGTAGTTGACCAACAAACTCAGGCTGTCCGTTAATGCAGTCGTGCTTTCGAACTCAAAGCCACGTGAGCGGGCCGTTGCCGCATTCGCTCTGTAAGAGAAACCACAGGTCACCATGTAAACGCCGACCTGAACCCCGGTCCAGTCGATCTGATAAATAGCCGATGAATACTGCATTCGACGGTTAAAGGCAAAGCCCTTCATACCGATTTCGTAATTCTCGATCTCGTCCGATTCATACCGATCCACATAGTCACCAATCGCCGGATCATTCCGGCAGGAAACCGGTGTCGTCGGGCCATTGTTACCTCCAGGACGATAGCCTTCGGAATAGATACCGAATACAGCCATGGAGTCGTTCGGCATGTAGTTGAGGCTCAATTTGCCGCGGACTCCCTTTTCGCCGTCTTTAACTTCAGTCGTTGAATTGGCCCAGAGTCCGGCATCCCCAACCAGGGTATCATTGGATAAACTGTAATGCCGAAGGCCACCGGTTACCTCGATCTTGCCGGCGTCGCCGATATCAAACATATAACTGACCTCGCCAAAGAAGGCAATTTCCTTGTCCTCATCACGAACCTGAAAACCCGTGTAATGGTAATTGCCGTCACCGTAAAGATCTATGCCAAGTTGCGTGGGATCGTCGTATCCCCACCAATACCCCCAAAGATAATCGGCAATCGCACGGCTTCGATTATCACTGGCGTGATATTGCCGTTGTTGAGAATCGTTGGGCTTGCCACTTTCTAGATCATAGAAAGCGCCGGCGGTCCACGCCAGCGCCCCATCACCTGAGGACTGCAATCGCAGTTCATGCGTCCAGCGCTCATAGCCGTCTACATCGTCTATCCAGGTACGGAACATGTCCTGTGCGTCATACCGGTTCCAGTAATTTTGGCGACCCTTATATCCATAATCGCGAAACGAACCCGCATAAAATAAATCAACACCATTGATCAGGTCATCCCGTTCGACGCTAAGAGCAAAGAGATTGGTCTCAGTTGCATTTTCCCGTGGCATCAGGTTCCAGACAGCAAAATCAGGATTATAATTACGGGACACGCTGCCGTTCGAGATCGTTTTGCACTCGGGGCGGGAAGCGCCTGCTGGACAATCCGGGAAGGCCAGTGCAACGTCATAGCCATAGGTGGCCTGGTCATTTGGCGTCAGGATTGCCTCGTAGTAATAGGGCGGCGAGGAAACATCAACACCCAGAGTTTCGTCAGAATAATAGTCCTGCCAGACATAACTCAGATTCACGCGAGTATTGTCACTCGGCGTCCAACCCAACTGAGCGCGCATAAATTGCTCGGTTTCTGCGCCCCGGTGATCGTCATAAATATTAAGAATCTTGCCGTCTCTACTGCCAGAAGAACCGGTAACTCGCAAGGCGAGCTGACCATCGATGATCGGCATATTCACCATGCCATAAGCCCGAGTCTCAGTGCCCGGACGGTTATTTTCTGCCTTGAACAGAAGTGACCCACTGGCTTCAAAAGTGTCCATGTCGGGTTTATTCGTGATGATCTGAACCGTGCCACCAATGGCGTTCGATCCGTAAAGCGTCCCCTGTGGGCCACGCAGAATCTCTATTCGTTCAACGTCATAAAGATTGTCGAAATCGAATGGGATGCCGTCGGTAAATACTGAAGATGTGCCGGGAGAGGAGCTGTTACTGCCGGACAAGCCGCGAAGAATCAACTGGCCTCGATGATTGGTGCCGCCGACACCCGGTGACGCTGCGCCTGCGACGGAGCGGTAAACGTCTTCTTTGTTAATCAGATTCCGACTTTTAATTTCAGCTGCGCCGATGACCGCAATATTCATCGGCACTTCGATCAGTAATTCCTGCCTCTTTCGCGCGGTAACGTAAATCTCGTCGATAGCACCTTCATTATCCGCCACTTCCTGAGCGAACGTGGGCACTGCAATTGTTGTAACAATAACTGAGCCGGCCAAGGCGGCCGATACGGCTCTTGCTGTTGGATTGCGTTTGAATTGCTTCATAATATTTCCCTGATAGCGCCAACCGCTACATTACATTACAGAGTAAACGGCCTGCAAGGTCTGAATTTAGTTTCTACTATCTATATCATCCAGGCTACCGAACACACTCTCCCCTTCGAACAGGGTAAGCATCACGCTTGCCTCGGAGATATCACGCGCCGGGATGTCAAATAGATTCTTGTCAATCACGATCAAATCGGCAAGTTTTCCGACTTCGATCGATCCAGTCTCCTGGTCCAGAAAATTCCCGTACGCGGCGCCCAGAGTCGCGGCCTTAATCGCCGTCGCCAGGTCAATGGCCTCCTCGGGCAGCAGCGGCTCAGCCCCTAAACCGTTCGGCGCTTGCCGTGTGATGGCCACCTCGATGGCCAATAGTGGGTTTGCAGAAGTTACATACCAATCGCTGCCGAAGGCCAGCGTGGTGCCGCGCTTGTTAAGGGAGTTGATGGGATAAATATACTTGGATCGCTCTTCCCCCATCCTGATATAGGTAATCTCGTCATAATGGGTGTCCCTGTAGGCCCATAGTGCCTGGAAGTTTGCGATGACATCCAGTTCGGCCATGCGATCAAAGTCGGCCGGGGCCCATACCATAATATGCGAGAGATGATGGCGGCTATCGCGCTCGCCGTTTTGGGCACGGGCAGCTTCAATGGCGTCCAGTGAATAGCGCGTGGCCGCGTCCCCTATGGAATGAAAGTGTATCTGAAAACCGAGCGCATCCAGTCTGGCTACAAGATCGATCATTTCGTCCCTTGGGATCAGTGGAGTTCCGCTAACTCCATCCGCCTCGCGATCCGCATAGGGTTCGAGCATGGCCGCCGAATACGAAGTGGCAACCCCGTCCACCAGAATCTTGACGGCGGTTGCTTTAACATGTTGCCGATCAGCCGATTGTCTTAGCTCTTTGAATAATTCGATCTGCGGTTCAAGTGGCAGCGTCGGGTCATAGAGCATGGCCGCGACCACATGCATCTTCAACTCCTCGGCATCGGCAAAAGCCGTGTAGGCTTCCATATTCGTGTATGCGGTTTCGCGGCTGACCTCAACGTAAGCATCATGCACGCCGGTGATACCGAAACTGTGAAAGAGGCGCTGTGCGTAGGCAAGACCGGCCATTCGTTGCGTGAGCGTACTCGCCGGCTCAGAATCCTGAATAAGCGGCATGGCAGATTCCTGAAAACTGCCGGATGGCTCTCCCGTCACGGGATCTCGATCAATACGGCCACCCTTCGGGTCCTTCGTCTCGGCCGTTATGCCGGCGCTCTCAATCGCGGCCGAATTCGCCCAGACAGAATGAGCCCCGTTGGAAAGCAATGTAATCGGCGTATCCGGTGCTATGGCATCCAACAGGCTCTTGGGCGGCAAACCAGATGGCGCGAACGTGCTGACGTACCATCCCGCGCCGACAATCCACTCGGCATCCGGTCTGTCTTCCACGCAGGTCTCAATGGCGGCCAACAAGTCTTCAAGCTTAGGCAGGTCGAACACGGCACATTGGTTGAAGGTCATACCTGAATCGACGGGATGCACATGCGCGTCCTGAAACCCAGGCATCAACATCTTGCCGCCCAATTCGACAATCCGCGTGTTAGTGCCGATAAAAGACGCGGCACCGGCATCATCACCAACGTAGCTTATTCGCTTGCCGGTAATCGCAACGGCAGTTGCCCACGGGTTCGTTTCGGTCACACGATAAACCGCAGCGCCAGTAAAAACCACGTCGGCTTCCGGGGCCTCTTCCGATATTTCACAGGCCGCAAGGGCAGTAAGACCGAGAGCGATAAAGGTCATTCTAAACATGCTGAAAGTATCCTTAAGTATTAACTCGTTACGTATTCTCTACATGATGCAGCAGACAGTCGAAGTCAACTGTACGCCCCAAGTTTCGAAACCAGCAGATAAAAAATCACGATAACAGCTGCCCTACCTCATGTGGCGATGACATGGGCTCAGAGACTGAAATGGGTGTTCACCAACAGTAGGCGCCCTGAGGCGACATTGACGTGGACACCTGCCGCGTCTGCGGTCGTAACGCGAAGGTGATTGCTTGTATCGAGGACCCCGCGGTCATCTGCAGGAGCAATCGTCACTGGATTCAGGGGTACAGATCCCCAATCCTCGCGCGCCGCCGCAAGCCCGCCTGTTCAGCTAATTCAGCGGAATCTTCCTGCTTTACTCATGTTGCGATCAGAAACGGCTTCGACAGGGTGTCGGCACGGCTGATAGCGGTTACTTCGACTGGTTTGTGGGCTGTTTGGGTGTCCGAGGACAAAAACGCCCAGGAGGTCTGGGTTGCCGACAACGAGGGTTCGATGCTAGGTTTCGGTGTTGGGATAGGCGATAACAAAGTCGGGTTTTACGAAATGATGAGTATCAGGCAGGGCGAAAACGGTTCATGGCTATTTACCGTCTTTCCATCAGGACAAGTGCCGGCATCATTTCAGGCTGTCGATTTAAGCAAGGGTAATGTTCTTTCCTCAAACCCTGACCACGATTATCCACAGGAAATTCGAACCAAAAGAACCGGTCGTCGCCTGTTTGCGACCGTGTCACTGATTGGCGAGGTCAATCCAAACTCTTTCGAGAAGTTCGCCTGTGAATAGTTCGATTTGGAACATGAAGACGAAATTTCTGGCGACGGTGATCGCGCTTGTTTTTGTATTGGCTGCTTGTTCTTCGGAAACGAACAAAGACATCGAGATCACCGAAGTCTGGATCACCCTGCCGGATGGTATTCGACTGGCCGCTGACGTCTTTTGGCCTGCCGGTGCTGATAAGAGCGACCGCTTCCCCGTGTTGCTGGAATATCTGCCGTATCGCAAAGACGAATCGCGCGCGCGTAACTACTCTGTATATTCCTATTTTTTGGACCACGGCTATGTTGTCGCTCGCGTCGACATGCGCGGCACGGGCAGAAGTGAGGGTGTCACCATTCCGTATGAGTATTCGGACATCGAGTTGGATGACGGCGAAGACGTAATCGATTGGCTGGCAAACCAGGAATGGTCCACAGGCAGTATTGGAATGTTTGGCATCTCCTGGGGCGGATTCAACTCCATCCAAATGGCCATGAGAAATCCTCCGGCGTTGAAGGCATTCGTTTCCATGATGTCGACCGAGTATCTGTACCAGGAAGATGTCCACTATATGGATGGCATCATGCATACCGATTCCTGGATGATGAGCAATGACCTGTACAATGCGCTACCCGGCGCGCCCGACTTCACACTGGATGAAGAGTGGGTCGAGAATCGCTTTAACGTGGAACCGAGCGTTTATTCCTATATGCGTCAGCAGCGGGATGGACCATTTTGGGACCGGGCTTCTGCGCGCGATCAATATGAAAAGATAAAGGTGCCGGGCTATCACATTGGCGGTTGGTACGACGGATACCGAAACAGTCTGCCAAGAATGCTGGAGCACGTCGACGCGCCGACGAAGGCGTTAATCGGTTCGTGGGACCATGATTTCCCGCATAACGCGTGGCATGAGCCAAGAATCGAGTGGCGCCATGAGGCGGTACGTTGGTTCGATCATTGGCTCAAGAATGAAGATACCGGCATCCTTGAGGAGCCGGATTTTGCGGTTTACGTTCGCGACTATTACGCGCCTGATCCTGACATCAGAAAGATGCCCGGGCACTGGCGTTGGGAGGATAGCTGGCCAATAGAGCGTATCGATTATCAGGATTGGTATGCGGATCCGGAGCACGGCCTTTCTCTGGAGCCTGCTGAGACCACGACACACACACTAGTTTATAAGCCCTCCGTTGGGCTCGAAGGCGGCGGACCGACGATGTGGTGGGGAAGCATCACCACTGATCAACAGCCCATGGACGATGACAGTCTGGTGTATGACAGTGAGCCATTGGATGCGCCGATTGAGATTCTCGGCAGGCCGATTGCGAAACTCAATGTCTCTGCCGACGCGACGCGAGCGAATTGGGTGGTTCGGATTTCGGATGTAGCGCCTGATGGGCAGGTGACTCAAGTCGCTGGAGCCGCGTTCAATGGTACGCATCGGTTTTCAGCCCGCGAGCCCGAAGACGTTGTGCCGGGCGAGGTGTTTGGGTTGGAGATTAACCTCCATTTCACTTCCTGGGTATTCCCGGCGGGGCACCGGATACGAGTCGCTATAAGCAATTCACAATGGCCGATGCTGTGGCCGAGCTCCATTCCGATGACTTCAACGCTAGCCATCGGCACTGAGACGGGTTCGCGAGTGTTATTGCCGGTCGTGCCAGTTGGCGAGGAAAGACAGCCGAGCTTCAAGGACCCGCAGCCGGATCCTGTCCTGCCGGGGTTCACGACGCTGGACTCGGGCAACAGCACCGGTTACGCCGCGATTACGTCAGTTCAGCGTGACCCTGAAACGGGCGAGACTTTCGGTATCGCGACCAACACTGGGGCGAAGCAATATCCCTGGGGTATTACGCGTTTTGAAGAAGAGATTGAGCATCGAACGTCTGATGCGAACCCCGCAATTACATCCGTAGTAGGACGCTACAAACTCACCGAGGAGCTCAAAGATCGCCTGTTGGAGTTCGAGCAAACCGTCGAGTTCAAAAGTGATGCAGAAAATTTCTATCTGAAATTTCACCGCTGGGTAATCGAGAATGGTGAGGTGTATGCAGAGAAAAGCTGGGAAGAAGTGTTGCCCCGAGATTTTCAGTAGTGCTCGATCTCGATTTCCGAGTGTCGGCGAGGCACCGCGACTCGAAACCAAATAAACGGAAGAATGGGATGGGGCAACCAGTACGTCCAGGCAAGGTTATGGACGCGTTCGCCATCGCCGCGGTGAAGATCCATTCACACGTATAAGAATTTGTAAATGCACAGCGCCGGAAGGAAATTCGCTCGGAATATACTCCCCTGAGGAAATGCGCGGCGATGCACTGGCAGTAGGATATTCCGGCATTCACCGCAGCGGCACACGGGAGCCGGTCGAGCCGTTCTTCACTCGTGGCATAACTGCGGCGGTGGGTTTTACTTCCTCAGTAAATGACTTGGCCAAATTTATCAGCTGGCAATTCAGGCTCCTCGAAGAAGGTGGTGACGAGGTGCTGAACGCTAACACACTACGGGGGATGCAACGCGTCCACTGGGTTGATCCTGATTGGAACAGTGTCTGCTACAATAGAATCGAGTGAGAAAGCAGCCTTGACGGCGTGAGTCCGACGAGTATCAAACCCAGCTGGATGAATTCATGGTGCGCACGATGAGCAGAAAAATCTTAATTGCATTGACACTGGCATTGCTCGCCTTCACGACAACAGCCAACAGCCAGTCAGGTCTTGCCGACATCACGCATGAGGGGATCGAGGTTAAGGCGGTCTGGATATCTATGCCTGATGGCGTAAGGTTGGCCGCCGATTTGTTCATGCCGGCTGATCGAGAGCCCAATGCAAAATTTCCTGTGCTTTTCGAACTTATCCCCTACCGCAAAGATGAAGGTCGCCATAAGCGGTTCAAACTTTTTTCATACTTTGTCAAACAGGGTTATATCGTTGTGCGGGCGGATGTGCGCGGTAGCGGAACCAGCGAAGGAAAATTGCCCGAGTATGAATATTCGGATCAGGAACTCGACGACGGCGAATTCGTCATTGACTGGCTGTCAAAACAGCCATGGTCGACAGGCAACGTCGGCATGTTTGGAATCTCATGGGGTGCGTTCAACTCGACCCAGATAGCGATGCGTAATCCTCCAGCACTCAAAGCGATTATCGCTGTCATGGGTACGCACGACCTGTTTCATGATGATGTTCATTACATTGACGGAATGATGCACGTCGATGGCTACGAAGTCGGCCAGGACATGCAAAACATTCTGCCCGCGCCGCCAAACTACGTACTGGATGAAGCTTACTTTAGTAATCGTTTCGAGACAGAACCCTGGCTGCTCAGATACACGCGTGAACAGCGTGACGGCGAATTCTGGAACCGGGCCTCACTCAATTCCGATTACTCCAGTATCCGCGTACCGACGTTTGTCATCGGTGGATGGTATGACGGCTACCGTGACAGTGTGCCTCGCATGCTCGAAAATCTTGAGGCCCCGGTCAAAGGGATAATCGGACCCTGGAACCACACCTGGCCGAACCTGCCGGGTCCGCCGCTCGGAATCGAATGGCGCCACGACGCCGTTCGCTGGCTCGATCATTGGCTGGAGGGCAAAGACACCGGCATCATGGATGATCCCAGCTTCGCGGTTTATGTGCGCGAGAAGCACCCGTCCGACGATATCGACGAAGTAGCGGGCTTCTGGCGCTGGGAGGATGGCTGGCCGATCGATCGCACTGAGAATCGCGAACTTTACGCTCATGCCGATCACAGCTTGTCGGATGTCCGACCTGTCGGGGATGATGGGCGGACTCACAAACTTCGCTACCTTCCAACCGTCGGCGTTGAAGCCGCCGGCTCAGGCAATTGGTGGGGCGACATTCCCTGGGATCAACGCGGTACCGACGCTTATAGTCTGGTTTATGATTCCGAACCGCTGGAACAAGACGTTGAAATTCTCGGCTTTCCCAGAGCGGTACTGCATGTATCGGCGGATGCTCCCCTTGCCAACTGGATCGTGCGTATTTCGGATATTGCGCCCGATGGAACCGCTACGCAGATAGGCGGTGCCGGCCAAAATGGAGCTCAGAGAAATTCTCCAGAGAACCCGGAAGTACTGGTGCCGGGCAAGGACTACAAACTGGAGTTTGACCTCCACTTCACCTCATGGGTGTTCCCCAAGGGGCACCGTATCCGAATGGCCGTCAATAATGCTGCCTGGCCAATGATCTGGCCAACACCCTATGCGATGACCACGACACTGGGAATGGATGGAGTCAATTCATCACATGTCGTGCTGCCGGTCATCCCCAAGTCCGATCGGGCGCAGCCCGACTTCCAGCCTCCAGCCAAAGACCCGGAACTGCCGAGCTACGGTGAATTGAAAGTTGATACTGCGGCTACTCCGGACATTGGGAGTGTGTGGAGCGTCGTGCGAAAACCGAACGATTCCAAAACACAAATCATCCAATCGGGTTCAGGTGGTCGAGCTTATCCGTGGGGATCAATCAGCTATTGGCGAGAGGTCATCCAGACAGCACAGGATGACGACCCCGCCACTTCCGGTGTCACGGGAATAACCGGTTATTTGGTTGACCTCGGCGATCGAACCGTGCGACTGGAAGGGGACCTTTCTCTAAGCAGCGATGCGGAAAACTTTTATTTCAACTACACACGACGGGCGCTGGAAAACGGAAAACTCGTCAAGGAGAAAACCTGGTCAGAAATCATACCGCGCGACCATCATTAGTATGATGGTCGCGCGATATGATTCGTGATCAGCGTATATTTCTACCCGGAGTCCAGGTCACGCCGATTGCATCGGCGTCGCTCTCCAACTTATCGAGCACCTCAGCGATAGTCTCAAGGTCTGAACGAATGGACTCATATTCCTGCTGCACTATCTCCAGGGAGACCGAAAAGCTGTCGACGTCATACAAAAGTCTTGTCGCGAACCCGTCGTGCCAGGGTATTCTTAACTAGCTGGTGGCGCCTGCAATTTCCCGTTTGCGACGAGCGGCGTATTCTCCAAGAGCTTCCTCTATTCCCGGGTCGATGGGAGGTTTTTCGTACTGAGCCAACAGCGATTTCCAAATTTTGTTTGCCCGAATTGCAGTGTCCTTGCTACCGGCTTCTTGCCAACTTTCAAAATTTTGCCGGGAAGACACCATTGGCCGATAAAAGGCGGTCTCGTAGCGTTGCAACGTGTGGCTGGTGCCGAAGTGATGCCCGCCCGGAGCAACTTCGGCAATGGCGTCCATGGCGAGTTGATCTTTGTTCACCTCTATCGGACGCAGATTTTCGACCATCATCTGCAGCATTTCAGCATCGACGATCAACTTTTCGAAAGAAGCTGTCAAACCACTTTCGAGCCAGCCAGCCGCATGGTTGACAAGGTTTGTATGTGCCAAGACGCATGCCCAAAGCGACATCTCACTTTCGTAAGCTGATTGCGCATCGACGCAGTTGGAGGACGTCGTGTTACTGGAGCGGAACGGCAAGCCCAGGGCACGGGCAATCTGCCCGCTGGCGATTGTCATCCGGACGTATTCGGGCGTGCCCAGCGCAGGCGCCCCGCTTTGCATGTCAACATTGGAGGAAAAAGATCCGTAAATCACTGGCGCGCCGGGATTGACAACCTGCGCCAGCGCCACGACGGCGAGCACTTCAGCAGTTTGCTGCACCAGAGTGCCCGCCAGTGTCGCAGGGCTCATCGAGCCTGAGAGTGTAAACGGCGTGATACAAGCGACTTGCCCGGCCGAAGCGAGTTCCAGCACAGCCTCGGTCATGGGAATATCCAACTGGCGCGGTGAGTTGGTGTTAACGATGCCCATGACGGTTGGTGACTCCGCCAGACCCGCCCGGTCCGTTCCCAATGCTATTGCGGTCATTTCAAGACAATCGACTGTTCGCACCCGGCCGAGGAGATTTGCCTGCGCGTTCTTATCAAGCAGCGTTAGCTGGGCGAGGTACAGATCGAGGTGCCGTGACTCCGGCGGCAGGTCCATTGCCTCAAAGGCACCGCCGCCTTCCTGATGCAAAATGTTCAAGCTCTGCACCAGCTTCAGGTAATCACACAGCTCTGCATGCTTCCCCGGCCTGCGGCCCTGATCCAGGTCGCTGCAAAATGCCGGCCCGCTAACCGATGCGAAAAACAGCTTATTACCGCCCACCTGCAAATCATGTGCCGGATTGCGAGCCCGGAGTGAAAACTGAGCGGGAGCCAACGCGGTCAATTCCCGAACCATGCCACGATCAAAGTGGATCATGAAGTCATCGTCACCCGCAGTTGCACCCGCCCGCTTGAGAATTTTCCGGCTTTCGCCCTCGAGGAATCGCATGCCCTGCTGCTCGAGCACATCCAGTGCCGATTCGATAATGGTGTCCACCTGTTCGGCTGTGAGGACTTCCATCGGGGAGTACGGACTGCTCGGCTGCTGCCATGGCAATTGTTGAACTACTGCCGGGTTTCGCCGTACTCTGTGACGTCGTCTGTTCATAATGAAGGTAACCATTCCCTTGGAGGCCGGAATCGGGCGCCAGCGAAATCAAGACAATTCAATCCTGATGAATATAATGTCAAAAGCCGATCCGGATAAATTTCAGCAGGTCCGTCAATTATTATTAGATTTAACTGAGTGATTTGCAATTCGGAATGAGCGCTCGATTTATTGACTGTTTTTGAACCAAAGGTATTAGGCATGACACCGAAATTTAAAATTTGTTTATATATGAGTTGTTTATTGATGGGGATGTCTGTTACTGGCGTTGTTGCCGGGCCAGACGAAAACGATATCGAGGGGCCGTCTTTTGTGGATGTGCTTACCCTTAAATCAATTGAAGGTGTGCAAATCGCTCCCGACGGTTCTGCAATTGCCTACACAGTCAAGTCCACCGACTGGGATGAAAATCAGTTTGATACAGAAATCTGGCTTGTTCGTGACGGCGAGAAGCCTTTTCAACTGACCAACACCAAAGATGGGAGCAGTTCCTCACCTAGTTGGTCACCCGATTCAAAAAAGATAGCTTTTCTCGCAGACAGGGGCGATCAAAACCAGATATATCTCATCAGCGCGGACGGTGGCGAAGCCCAAAAGATTACCGATCACGAAGACGGATTAGGCAGTTTTAAATGGATGCCAGATGGGCAGCAGATCGTTTATGCCGCAGTTGATCCAGTCGGCGAAGACAAGAAAAACATCGAAGAACGCTATGGCGAATTTGCGATAGACGATGCGGAATACCAAATGGTGCATCTGTGGATAACGGATGTGAACACGGAAGAGACTCCGGACTCCACAAGATTGACATCAGGTACAAGTTTTACAGTCGACAGCTTTAGTCCGTCACCGGATGGAAAAAAGGTGGTTTTTGACCACCGGCCAAGACCCTTTGCAACTGCCTATAGAGATTCTGACATCTCCATTGTGGATATTTCGGCGGGAAGTATTACACCACTGGTCGATCAACCGGGTCCGGACAGAGGTTCAGTGTGGTCACCTGACGGAAAGTGGATTGCTTTTAATACGTCCATGAGCAAGCAGTACTATTTTTACCGCAATGTCGAGTTGGCAAAAATTCCTGCGGACGGGGGAGAGATAACCGTTCTCACTTCCTCTTTCGATGAATATCCCAATGTCTTCAAGTGGACGGAACAAGGGATCTATCTTAATTCAGGACAGAGATCATTAATCCCGTTGTTTCTGCTGAATCCTGAGGACGGTTCCCTCACAAAGGTTGCGGACACACCGGAACTGATCATCGACGTCAGTTTTTCCGAGGACAACAAGACAGCCGCAGTTACTGCTCTCGACAGGACGACGCTGGCTGAGGTTTACAAGACGCCCCTTGATCATTACAGCCCGTTGAAAGTCACTGACATGACCGCCCAGGTGAAAGACTGGCCGCTGGGAACCAGAGAAGTCATCGCTTGGAAAAGTAAAGACGGCACTGAAATAGAGGGAATTCTTTGGAAGCCGGAAAACTATGATCCAAATCGCAAATACCCTCTGCTAGTCAACATTCACGGAGGCCCGACGACGGCAGCCAGGCCGATGTTGATTGCAAATTTTGTATATCCACTGATGCAATGGCTGGAAAAGGGCGCGCTTATCCTGGAGCCAAACTACCGGGGATCCGCGGGATACGGAGAAGCATTTCGTTCACTGAATGTGCGAAATCTTGGGGTTGGCGATGCCTGGGACGTTGAATCGGGCGTAGATCACCTCATAAGTTCCGGAATTGTGGACGAAGACCGGGTTGGAGCCATGGGCTGGAGCCAGGGTGGATTCATCTCATCATTCCTGAGCACAAACTCGAGCAAATTCAAGGCGATTTCGATGGGAGCCGGTATTTCCAACTGGATAACATACTACGCCAGCACGGACATCCACGCTTTTACCCGTCAGTATTTACATGCAACACCATGGGACGACCCGGAGGTTTACGCAAAGACTTCCCCGATGACCAATATCAAGAACGCACAAACACCGACACTCATCCAGCATGGGGAGCTTGATCGGCGGGTCCCCATTGCAAACGCCTATGAGATGCTTCAGGGCCTGAGGGACATGGGCGTCGAAACAAAGTTAGTCGTGTACAAAGGATTTGGTCACAGCATGTCAAAACCGAAAGAACTTCTCGCGGCGAACTGGCACAACTGGCAATGGTTTGCCAAATATATTTGGCATGAAGAAATCGAGATACCTCACTGAAGAACTCTGTACACCGGCTTTATTCCCTCCTGCCTTTTCCGGCCAGGTCCTTGCCGAGTACCATGATGAAGATCAGTACAAACACTGCCTGCACACCTAGGTCCGAAACCATGTATGCAGTTTGTTTGTCAGCGCCGAATTCCGGCAACGCGGAATTGATCAATGAACCCGAGGTATTCATCATCCAGTGATAAATGACGGCAAGCAGCACGCTGCCCCGGGTATGCAGCAATATCGCTGTCATGATGACCGATGTCAGCATCAATCCAATAATAAACTCGATGCTGCCAGCGACAGAACTGAACACTGACGTGAGATACAGCGGCAAGTGCCAGATGCCCCACAAGAAACCGACAATCAGACTGACGATGATGGCATTCTGCGTTTCCAGTAACTTGGGCGTCAGATAGCCGCGCCAGCCAAGCTCTTCTCCCAGTGGTCCCGTGGTGATGGCCATCAGCGCCGGCATAGCCAGGTAAATGGAGAGGTCCGGGAAGTTGATCGTTCCGATCTCGCCGCCCAGTGCACCGACCACCAGATAACCCGTAAATGAGATCGTGAATGGCAGAACTAAAACGATAAGCCACCACAGCGGCGATACATTCACCCGGAAGCAGCGCTTCAGCAGATCGATGACCCCGGCCTTTCCTGACTGAACATACATCGCAACCAAGCCGGCGACGGAACAGAAATCGCCGGTGTAAAACAGCGCAGTACGAAGCGTCGAGGGCTCGTCCAACCCAAAAACTCTGATCGATGACCAGCCTAGCCAGGGCAGGCCAAAAGCGACCAGAAAAAACCAAACCATGGGGTTTTTTAGAGTGTTTTTCATCGTTAAGGACTCCCCAATGGAGGCTGGCGTCGACGACGTGCCAGAGAAGGCTCCAATACAGTGATTCGGAAATGTACGCCATTTCCGGGCCGATGAACAACCACCGGATTGTGCAGATACGGCAGACTTTCACCTGACGAACTGACCGACTGATGTCTAATATCCCTGTTTTCACGAAACTTTGAGACCTGCCGGATACGGGTGTCGACAATGTATTCGATCGGGATTCGCCCATTGCACCGAGTGATTTTATCCTTAACTGGAGCTCCAACCCCTTTGTCTACAACGGGATTGGTCGCAATTACTATGCTGGACTTCGTGTTGATTTCTAGATCCTGATCTTCAATTCCCAGCCAGCCAGTTAGTATGAAATTCAGGCGGCACCCCGGTCTCGGAGTGCTGCCTGTTTTATTTTCCCCTCCAGCTCATTGCTGCAATAGAATGCGTCAATTGGTTTGCCGCGGCGAAAAGAACATGATGGCCGAGAAGCTATTTGCAGGGTTCGTATTGACGATGATCGCAGTCGTCGCCGTTGCCGAGGATATAGCGTTCGACGTCAAGGCGAACTACGACAAAGCCGAGTACAAAATCCGCATGGCTGACGGTGTTTCACTGCACACCGTGGTCTACAGTCCTCAAGACAAAACACTGAAATATCCCTTCCTGATTGTCCGCACGCCCTATTCCGCGAAACCTTATGGGCCCGATGATTTCCTCCCGGCAGACCGTATCGCACCGAGCCTCGAGTTTCTGGAAGATGGTTATATATTCGTTTTCCAGGAAGTCCGCGGCACTTACCAGTCGGACGGCATATGGGAGAATCTGCGGCCGGCGCGCACGGACAAAGCAGGGACAGATGAGTCAACCGACACTCACAATACCCTGGATTGGTTACTCGAAAATATTCCAGGTAACAATGCTCATGCCGGCCTGTGGGGCATATCGCATGCTGGTTGGTACACGGCCATGGCTATGATCGATCCTCACCCCGCGCTAAAGGCGGTATCTCCCCAAGCCACGACTCTTGATGCCTTTATTGGTGATGATGATCATCACAACGGCGCCTACGGCCTGCACTACGTGACTTGGCGGTACGGAATGAGTGTCGTCACGGATCCGGACCGAGACGGTACCCCGGCAGAATCGATCGATTTTGGTACGGACTGGGATTATGAGTTTTTTCTAAATGCCGGGCCCCTGGATGAATACAATGAAAGGCACTTCAACGGCCGCATGACCCAGGTGTGGCAAAACCTTATTGACCACCCTGACTACGATGAGTTTTGGGTCAACAAAAATTACAGCCGTTTGTTGACGGATATCAAAATTCCGGTGCTGAACGTAGCGGGTTGGTTCGACGCAACAGATCCTTACGGCACCATTGAAACGTATCAAAGCATCGAAAGACAGATTCCGGAAAACAAGAGCACACTCGTTGTCGGGCCCTGGTCGCATGGCGGATGGTGGACCAATGACGGGTCGTCATTGGGGCATATGCAGTTCGGTGCCCCGACCGCCGAATACTTTCAAAAAGACATCGTCTTTCCGTTTTTCCAATACTACTTAAAGCATAAGGGGACCTGGTCAGCATCGGAAGCAACCGTATTCGAAACTGGAAATAACACCTGGCATCACCTTGACCAATGGCCGCCGGAAAATGTCAAAAAAAGAAATATCTACCTGCACGAAGATTTCGAGTTGTCATTCGAGAAACCGCAAGACCAGTCTGACGATGCACATGACAGTTACATCAGCGACCCGGCAAAGCCCGTACCCCTTTCGCCGGATATACCTATGTATAAGAATAATCGCATGGTTGCGGACCAGCGAGTGGCCAGCACGCGTACGGATGTATTGACCTATAAGACGGAAGTACTGCAAGAAGATATAACGATTGCCGGCCCTATTCTCGCCAATTTATTTGCTTCGACCTCTGGCACCGATAGCGACTTTTTTGTCAAGATTATCGATGTTTATCCCTCAGACGCGCCGGACTTTGAAGATGTCCGAATGGGCGGATACCAGATGCTGCTTGGCATCGAAGTGATGCGCGGGAAATTTCGCAACAGCTTTTCAATCCCTGAGCCGATGACTCCGGATGAGATTACACCCATCAGTTTTCATCTTTGGGACAAGTTTCATACCTTCAAAAAGGGACACAGGATAATGATCCAGATTCAAAGCTCATGGTTCCCCGCCTTCGATCGCAATCCGCAGACTTTCACTAACATTTACCGGGCGAAAAAAGACGACTATCAAAAAGCAACACAGAAAATATTCCGCTCGGGCGGGTCGCCATCCCACCTTGTGTTACCGGTAGTGGACTAGATGGCTCAAGTGAGCCATTGATCGAATAGGTAGTTATGGCCTGTTCCTCCCCCTGATTCTTCTGCATTGATATCGTTGGACTTTTCCAAGAAGTCAGTTAGCGTTCGAGAACCTGCTACTTCGGCAGCTAGCGGTTCGTCTAGTGTACTTGCGGAGAGCATCACTCGGATAAGGTGACGAATATTTGGTTTCCTATACGAGCAATGGAGGGTGAGGCGTTTGAAACAAAAACGGGATTCAGGGATACGGATCCCCAATCCGCGTGCGCTGCCACAAGCCAGCCTGTTCGGCTAATTCGGCGAATTCTTCCAGCTTTACCCATGTTGCGATCAGAAACGGCTTCGACAGGGTGGTGGCTGGTCTGAGAACAGCCATTGCCGGGAAAACCGGCAATTGAGGGAAGAATTTCGGGCAGTGCGCCGGATGCGGGGAAGATTCCCGGCGTGCTCGGGATGCAAATTGTGCTCAACGGCGTTTCGATGGCGGTGGGTGTGATGGAAATGGCCCTTTATTCGTCTTATACCCATTGGAAGTCTGTTTAGTCCACTATTGATGCTTGGAAGTCCGGAATTGTCTCTTGATTTAGGCACACTGCCCCGGCGGCCCGCCGTTTATTACCCGTTTTCGGGTATAGTATTCCGCGAGCTGGCCGATGCCGGTGAACTCCGGATAAGGATGTACACAATGGTCGGCTACGAGTCGAACGCGAGTCTTGCTGCCAACCTGGCGCGGTACCGCATAGTCGGGTATGCGAATGATTTCCTGACCGTGCGCTCCATCAAGCGTATGGCCGATAGTGCGCTCGCGAGCTATACCAGCAACAATGCCTGGGCGGCATTTGAGGAAGACCTAAAAGGCAGCCTCGTGCCGGGAATGCTAGCCGACTTCGTCGCGCTCTCGCACGACATTCACGAGTGCCGAATGCAGAGCTGCTGCAGACGCGCGTACTACACACAGTGCTCGGCGGTCGCATCGTCTACAGCCGCGATGCGAACTGAAATGCCCGTTTTTGGGCTAACCTTGGCCGCGCCGGTCTCTTCGGGAATCCCGGTGGCAGGGGCTAGTGAGAACAGGCTGGCATGAGACAACCGCAGCAGCGCTATTCGGGCTGGTCGTTGGCCAAAGCTGCCTGGGACGGAGGCAGTTATTGGCACCGACTGTGGGGCGCCACGCCGCTACAGGATGCCTACGATGTCGTCGTGGTAGGCGCTGGCGGCCATGGCCTGGCGACGGCTTATCACCTGGCACGTGATCACGGTATCCGGCGCATTGCAGTTCTGGAAAAGCGATTGCTCGGATACGGCAACGTAGGCCGTAATACGACAATTGTACGTTCGAACTACCTGCTGCCCGAAAATCACAATTTCTACGAGGATTCCTTGCGCCGCTGGGAAACACTGTCGCACGATCTTAACTTCAACGTAATGTACAGCCCGCGCGGCATGGTCGAGATGGTCGATTCGGACGACGGCATGAATACCCTCGCACGCCAGGGTAATGCCATGCGTCTCGCCGGGATTGACAGCGAACTGTTGGACCGTAAAGCGCTGGCGCGTTTTGTTCCTGAGATGGACCTCGAGCGACCGCGGCGCTTTCCTATTGTGGGTGGATTGTTACAACCGCGTGGTGGCACGGTTCGACATGATGCCGTTGCCTGGGGTTATGCGAGGGCGGCCGCCGCATTGGGGGTCGATATCATCGAGGATTGTGAAGTCACTGACGTGCGCACGGCGGCGGGTCTGGCCACCGGGGTTGAGACCTCGCGTGGCTACGTGCAGGCTGAACGTATCGTTTTCGCGGTGGCGGGCCACACGGGCGCCATCGGCACTATGCTCGGCGTGCCGCTACCGATCGAAACGAACCTGTTACAGGCCATGGTTACAGAATCGGTCAAGCCGATACTCAATACGGTACTCGTCTGGCTCTACGACGACGCTGAAACCTACATTTCCCAGACCGATAAGGGCGGCCTGGTTATAGGCGGCAAGCTGGATGGATTTGCGTCCTATAACCGAGAGGCACAGTGGCATCGTCTCGCCGAAGTGGTCGAGGGTGCTGTCGCCATGCTACCGCAGATCGCCGGTTTGAGACTGCTGCGCCAATGGGCTGGCACCTGTGACATGACCATGGATGGCAGCCCTATCATGGATCGCCTGGGCTACGATAACGTATTCGTCAATGGCGGCTGGTGCTACACCGGTTTCAAAGCCATACCAGCTTCCGGCGCAGCCTTTGCCCAGTTCGTTGCGACCGGCACCGCACCCGATCTGATCCGACACTTCGGGTTGAAACGATTTGCGGATGGCACGCTACTCGATGAAGCGGGTACCGGCCCGTTTCCAGTGGAGCATTGAGATGCAGTTGCAATGCCCATTCTGCGGCTGGCGACAGGTGGCGGAATTTCGTTGCCGCGGCGTCGTCGCGGAATTCGACCCGGACACCGTCAGCGGCGTCTACCTGCGGGTGAACCGGACCGATAGCAGTATCGAGTACTGGCAGCATCTCAATGGCTGCCGCTCATGGTTAAGGATCTGGCGCAATCCGTCCTCCGGCGAGGTTTTGGAAATACAGGCGCTTGATAGTCTTGTGCAAGCCGTGAATCCAGAATGAAGACACCCAGACGCGCCGGCCTCAGACTGGGTGACCGCAGGATCAATTTCCGATTTGACGGCAGGTCGTACCAGGGATTTGCCGGTGATACTGCTGCTTCCGCCCTGCTGGCAGCAGGAACGAGGCTATTTGGCCGGAGTGTCAAATACCGGCGCCGGCGCGGCCTGTTAAGCGCGGGCACGGAGGAGCCCAACGGGCTGCTTACAGTTGACCCGGGGCCATTTTGTATTTCCAATCTGCCTGCGCCCTGCCTCGAGATACAGGAGGACATGCAACTCGTCAGCCAGAACCGCTGGCCGACATTACGCTTTGATTTCGCCGCGCTGATCGGCCTGGGCGGCAGCCTGTGGACCGCAGGTTTTTATTACAAGACCTTCATGTGGCCCAGCTGGCATTTCTACGAGGGCATTGTCCGGCGTCTGGCCGGATTGGGTGCGGTGGCCAGCGATGCAAAGCTCGAACCGCCATGGGTGGAGCATATTGATTGCGATGTGCTGGTGACCGGCGCTGGCCCGGCCGGACTGGCAGCTGCGCTGGCAGCGGCGCGCAGCGGTGCGCGGGTCGTAGTCTGCGAGCGCGAACCTGCGCCCGGTGGAGAACTGGATTTTGAAGACGCTGTTATCGACGGACATGCCAGCCCGGCCTGGGTCAGGGCAACCATTGACCAGCTGAAATCGCACTCCGTCCGGATACTGATCAATACCGCGGTCGTCGGCAGCTCGGGGAAGCTGGTGATTGCCCACTGCGAACCCGGTGGCCTGGCAAAAGATGCCATTGTTTACCGGATAAAGTGTGGCGCATTGGTGATAGCGACCGGCTCCATCGAGCAGCCCATCGCCTTCGTCGACAATGACCTGCCCGGCGTGATGTTGCTCCAGGCAGCGGAACGCTATCTGGCACGCTATGGTGTGCGTGTCGGTCGTGATGTCGTCGTGTTCGGATGCCATGATCGTCTGTACGTGTCCGCACGCCGGCTGATCAGGGGTGGTATCAACGTTGTCGCTATTGTCGACACCCGCCCCGAATGTAAGACAGTGGAGCGAACTGCACTGGAAGTGAGTGGTGTTCGATGCCTGACGGGGCACACTGTTGTCGCGGCGCTCGGTCGCCACAGCGTGCGCTGCGTGCGCATCGCGCAACTTGACACGCCTGACGCGACGCAAGACATCGTTTGTGACAGCCTGCTGGTGAGCGGTGGCTGGACATCGGACGCTTGCGCCGCGTTGCACCTGGCTACTGGTCCAAATCAGGGCTTGGCGGTCAGTGCCGCAGAATGGAGTGTTGCCGTCGGTGCAGCCAATGGCATGCTGGAACTTCCGGCCGTCATTTCGGATGGGCATCAGGCCGGAGTCGATGCTGCTATTCGAGTGCAGTCAAGCACCGGTCATAAGCCACTCCCTGTCAATCCATCTTCGCGCATCGATGTCGTTGGCGGAGATCCTCCGCCACGGCATCAGCCGTTTTGGCGCTCGCCGGCCTCCCGCAAGGAGGAAAAACGACAGTTCGTCGACCTGCAGAACGATGTCACGGTCGCTGATCTGCGCCAGGCCTTTGAACAGGGCTTTCGTGATATCGAACACGTCAAGCGTTTCACGGCTTTGGGTTTCGGCACTGAACAAGGCCGTACCAGTGCCGTCGTTGGCGCCGCGATCCTGGCTGAACTGTCCGGCAATGATGACAAGGTTGCGCGTACGAGCCGCCGCCGCCCACCGTTCAAACCGGCGACACTCGGGCTTATCGCCGGCCATCGGCAGGGACTGTCACTGCGTCCCAAGCGGCATACCGCTCTGCAGGCCTGGCACGTGGAAAATGGGGGTGAAATGGAGGACGCGGGATTGTGGCAGCGACCCCGCTACTATCATGGCAATGGCGCTGACCCTGTCGCTGCAAGTCTCGTTGAAGCAGCCCGCGTACGGGAATCTGGCGGCATATTGGATGGCTCGACATTGGGCAAAATCGAAGTGGCGGGTGCCGGGGCCGCCGCCTTTCTCGACCGTATCTATCTCACCCGTGCCAGCACCATCAGCCCTGGACGCAGCAAATACATGCTCATGCTGCGTGAGGACGGCATGGTACTGGATGACGGTATCGTCATGTGTCTGGGGCCCGACCATTACCTCGCGACGGTCAGTACGAGTCATGCCGATCATGTGCTCTCGCACTTCGAGTTTCATCGCGACCTCGCGCCGGTGCACCGCAATGTGGTTATCGCCGATCTCACTGAAGCCTGGCATGTGATCGCTGTCGCCGGCCCGCGCAGCCGCGATGTTTTGAGCCAGATCCTCGGTGAGTTTTGGCGGGAAAAATTGAGCGGGCTGGCCCACATGGGCTTCGTCACAGGTCGGTGGCAGGACCAAACTTTGCGCGTGCTGCGGGCCAGTTTTTCGGGTGAGCTCGCGTTTGAATTGCATTGCCGCGCAAGCATAGCCGTTCCCTTGTTTCAGGCTCTGGTGAACGAGGATATGCTGCCTTATGGCACGGAAGCACTGGATGTGCTGCGCATTGAGAAGGGCTACCTGACCAGCTCAGAGCTGAATGGCCAGACAACTCCCGAGGATCTCGGCATGGAATCAATGGTCAATCTGGGTAATCCCTGTATTGGCAGGGCCTTGCTGGATCGGCCCGGATTACACCGGCCGCAGCGTCCCCGCCTGGTGGGCTTGCGTGCTAACGGGCCGGGCCAGTCTTTTGCAGCCGGAGCGCTGATAACGACAACCGCTGAACAAAACCTGTCCTGTGGACACGTCACTTCTGCCACCTTCAGTCCGGCGCTGGGTGAGTGGGTGGGGCTTGCGTTGGTGGCCCGTCGCCACTGCCACGAAAGTACAACGCTGCTGGCACGAGACCCGGTGAGGGGCAGGGAAACCACTGTACGTACGGTACCGCCGGTACATTTTGATCCCAGCGGTAAGAGGATGAAATCGTGAACATGGGTGAGCAGTGGCGGCTCGAGACAGTCACGGTGGTTGACTGCTATGAATGGCATGCACCGACGGCTGCCATTGCAAACATTATGAGTCCCGGTTATGCACTCATCCAGGGTGACCAGCGTCTATTACATTTCGCGCCACAGTTCGTACTGACGATCAACCAAGGTGCTGTCGCGCCTCTTGTTGTCGACGCTGCCGAGGCAACTGGCATAGATGTTACCGGAAAATGGCACGGTTACCGCTTGCACGGATCAAGGGCCCCGGCTGTTTTGGCAGCCGGCGTGCCGAGTGAGACGGTGCTCTCGGGACGAGACTGTGCGGCCTTGTCATTATTTGATTGCCCGGTCGTCCTGCTGCCCACTCCCGATAGTAGTGAGGTCTGGGTTCCTGCGAGCTACGCCGAGAGTCTTGAAAGCGCCTTGAACAAAACCGTGCAGCGGGCTAAACAGGCGAGCCAGTAGAGCGCCGTTTACAGTTAACGCCTCAAAGTGAACATGAAATGAAACTTATTCTTAATTGGGAGAGGCTGTCTTGAGTGAACATTACCGTGCCGTCGTTATCGGAGGTGGAGTTGTTGGCGCAAGCGTCTTGTATCATCTGGCACGCGCCGGTTGGGCTGACATCGCGCTGGTTGAACGGACGGAATTGACCGCAGGGTCCACTTGGCATGCCGCAGGGGGTTTTCACGCCCTCAACGCGGACCCGAATATTGCAGCGCTTCAGAGCTACACCATCGCACTTTATGACCAGATTGAAAAAGAGAGCGGTCAAAGTGTCGGTATGCACAGCACCGGTGGCGTTGAACTCGCGTGCACACCCGAGCGGTGGGAGTGGCTTAAATCAGAGTGGGCGCTGTTCCAGACGCTGGATATGGATGCGCGACTTATCGGTCGTGACGAAATCGAGGCGAAGTTTCCGATTGTAAACCTTGATGGCGTTTTAGGTGGCCTGTTCGATCCCCAGGAAGGTCACCTCGACCCTCACGGAACCACGCATGCATTCGTAATTGCCGCGAGGAATCTGGGTGCGAAGACGATACTGAGAAATCGTGTAACAAACCTGACCCAGTTGCCGGATAAAAGTTGGCGTATCACGACCGAGAAGGGAGAGCTTACCGCGGAGCATGTCATCAATGCGGCTGGGCTCTGGGCCCGACGCGTCGGGCGCATGGCAGGAGTCAATTTGCCACTAGTGCCCATGGAGCATCACTACCTTGTAACGGAAAGCATTCCTGAGCTGGCGGCGCTGGACTCGGAGATGCCATCGGTCACCGACCTGGATGGGTTCACCTATCTGCAACAGGAAGGCACGGGTGTGCTGCTTGGTATCTATGAACGTAATCCGGTCCACTGGCGTCCCCAGGGCGCTGACTGGGATTTTGGCATGGACCTTCTGCCAGAAGACATCGACCGCATTGAACACGAGCTTTTGGTTGGATTTGAGCGGTTCCCTGCTTTGCAGAACATCGGTATCAAACGCTGGGTCAATGGTGCATTTACATTTACGCCGGACGGCAACCCTTTGATTGGCCCGGTGCCCGGTCTTCAAAACTACTGGGCCGCATGTGGTTGCATGGCAGGGTTTTCACAGGGCGGTGCCATCGGATTAGCGCTGGCGAACTGGATAGTCGAAGGAGATCCTGGTTTCGATGTATTTGGCATGGATGTTGCGCGCTTTGGCAGCTACGCCTGTAACGACAAATACCTGGCTGACACCACACGGCAGTTCTATGCGCGGCGATTTTCCATGGCCTATCCTAATGAGGAATTGCCAGCTGGCAGACCATTGAAAACATCCCCTTGTTACGATGTTCTGAAATCGGAAGGCGCACACTTTGGCGAGATCTGGGGAATGGAAACGCCATTGTTCTTCGTGCCCGACGACCCTGACTTTGCCGAGGCTCCTTCGCTCAGACGATCGAATGCACATTCAATCGTCGCGCAGGAGGTTGCTGCAACCCGCGCTGCTGCTGGTCTGTTTGAGACAGGCATCTATGCCCGGTACGAGGTTTCCGGACCCGGCGCCGAAAAGTGGCTTGATCACATTCTGGCGTCCAGGATGCCCGCTGTTGGTCGTGTGCGCCTCGCGCCGATGTTGAGCCCGAGCGGTAAATTGATGGGTGACCTGACCGTGAGTTGCCTCGCAAACGACCGTTTCTGGCTCGTTGGCTCCTATGTACTGCAGGAATGGCATCTTCGCTGGTTCAACGATCATCTGCCAAAATCGGGTGTCAGGGTCGAAAATCTTTCTGAGTCCTGGCTGGGCTTTTCCCTATCCGGACCACGATCCAGAGATATCCTGGCTGCACTGACCGATGCCGACATATCGAATTCCGCGCTGCCATTCCTGTCGTGCCAGAACATGAACGTCGGCATGACGGAGGCTGTCGTTGCGCGTATTTCATTGACCGGTGAACTCGGTTTCGAGATTTCGGTGCCGGCGATTCAACAACGCTGCTTATGGTCTGCATTAAGCACTGCCGGCGAGCCGTTCGGATTGCGCCAGATCGGCTTACGTGCGCTTGACAGCCTCCGGTTTGAAAAAGCTTACGGCAGCTGGTCTACCGAATTTGCACAGTGTTACACGCCCGGAATGTCCGGGCTTGACCGTTTTATAGCCTTCGACAAGGGTGATTTTATCGGACGCGATGCCGCAATCCTCGAGCAGGAGACCGGTCCATCGCAACAGCTTGTGCTACTGGAAATCGAAGCGACTGACGCCGATGCGGCAGGGTACGAGCCGATTTGGGTGGCTGGTCGTCGCGTAGGATTTGTGACCTCTGGCGGCTATGGTCATCATGTTGGCATGAGCCTAGCATTGGCCTACATCGAGCGGGAGGTTCTTGAATCAAAAGCGCAACTGAGCGTACACCTTGTCGGTGAAGAAAGAGCGGCGCACGTTCTGGCGCAACCTCCGTACGATCCGGCCGGGCAGCATTTGCGTAGTTGAGCAGCAGGTGTTTTACCCGTGCCACGCTGCAAGCATTTCCGCTTCTCGTTCGGCACTCATGCCGGCTCGCATATTGTTGCGCCGATCTTCCGGCAATGTCTTCCACCAGACCATGGTGTCGCGAATCGTCTCCCGCGGCGGACGTGTTTTCATGCCGTTTGCAAACGAGCGATCACCATTAACGATCGCATCGGAACGGGTGTCACCGCTCACTGGTCCCCAGACCGGCAAGTCGCCGCTTGCATACAGACCGGTCGCCTCGACGAATGCCTCGTCCACCCACGTCAGAGTGGCATCGCCGGCGGTGACCGCCTGGCAGTCCGCCATATACTGGCCCATAGAATACGTGCCGGGCGGATTGACCATGTTGTAAATGCCGGTGATCTTTTGCTCCAGGCTGTCGACCACGAAGGTTGCCATGTCACGCACGTCAACTATCTGGATTTGGTCGACCGGGTCTCCCGGCACAAGCATCTCGCCGCCTCGCGACATCCTGACCGGCCAGTAGGTAAACCGATCCGACTTATCACCAGGACCCGCGACCCAGGTTGGGCGAAGAATCGTAATACGATCCTCCCCGATCTCCTCGGTTGCGGCGCGCTCACAGAGTACTTTCAACGGGCCGTAGGTCTCGGAAGACACTTCTTCGACAGTTTCATCCGGCATTGTTACCAGCGGCGAATCGTACTCGGCATTCGGCATATCGACGTCGTGATAGTCGGCTGCAGTCAGATTGCCACTCATCGCAGCGTAGGCAGCAACGCTGGAGACGTAAATGTAATGGGAGACTGCGGACGAGAGAAGTCTTGTGGAATCCCGAACATGACGGGGAACGTACCCCGAATTATCGACCACAGCATCCCATTTGCGGCCAACCAGGGCATCCAGTCCGTTGTCGCGATCGCCGACCAGGAGTTCGAGATCCGGAAAAAGTTTCCGGTTGGTTCTTCCCCGGTTGAACAGACTCACTTCGTGACCGCGGCGTAATGCTTCCCGCACCATGTGCGGTCCGATGAAACCGGTGCCTCCGAGAATCAGAATTTTCAGCGGCCGGTTCATTTCTGCAACAACTGGCTCGACCGTTTCAATGTCACTCTCAACACAACCCGTCATCAACGCTGCACTGCCGGCGATGCTTGCTTGCAAAAATTGCCTTCTTTTATTGTTCATTACTCGTCAACTACCGGCAGTATCAAATGAGACGGATACTCGGCTGAGTGATGCACCGTATTCTCAGCGACGACCCATTCCGACTCGTCATAGTTCTTGCCGCCTGTATTCAGGTTACGATCGAATCGCGGGAAGCTCGAACTTGAGACTTCCAGGCGGACGCGATGTCCCGGACCGAAGTAATTGGCAGTCGCATGCAGATCGATCCGTGCCTCATAGACTTCACCCTCTTTCATCCGTAAATCGTCCGAAAACCCTTCCCGGTATCGCATGCGTAAAGCGCCTTCCTGTA
>Ga0209403_10001581_pt1 | contig 29229 bp, 24 predicted proteins | sample ArcticOcean_MG_C_8_FD_187440 | JGI IMG/M metagenome (GOLD analysis project Ga0209403, IMG submission 187440) | Marine microbial communities from western Arctic Ocean - ArcticOcean_MG_CB11_86 (SPAdes) (version 2) | ecosystem: Environmental > Aquatic > Marine > Oceanic | place: Arctic Ocean...
CACCGCGCTCGACCGCAACCCGCATTCCAGCCGGTACATCGAATAGGTGCGAAAGTGCGCCCAGGCATCGGGCAGCCGCACGAACAAAAAGACCGACGCCCGGCCCGCCCCGACCGGCACCGCGCTGAGCGGCCGCTGATCGGCTTCCTCCAATATTTCGGCATATACCTTGGCGATAATTCCAGCGTAGGGAATGGCGATGGCGAGAATGCCGGTCAGCGGCGACAGGCCGAACATCTGCAAAAAAATTAGCGCCCAAAACAATTCATGGATCGCGCGCACAAACGCACACCCGACCCGGACGATGCGGCTGTGAAACACCAATGCCAGGCCAAACCCGACGATGTTGGCGAGCGCCACGCCGAGCAGCGCAAAGGCAAGGGTATAGGCGATCGCAAGACCGAGACTGTCAGTCGAATAGAAATCGGGGGTAACAACGCCTGCCAGCAGCAGGCCTAATTCGCGCCACGGGTCGACCGTGGTGATCGCGATATCGGCAAACGCCAAACACGCCAGCGCTATAATCAGGAACGCCGCGCTAGTCCGCGCAAGGGGAGATGGGTCTCGCCGGGCGCTCATTCCAAGCCGTTGCGGTACAGATCGTCGAGATCGCCGGGAACCATCCCGGCGGATTTCCGGTCCAGGACAACCCGGCCGCCTTTGATGCCGATCAGTCGATCGGCGAATTCAATCGCCAGCGCACGGTCGTGCATGGCGAGGATCACAGTTTCTTTCTGAGCGTTCATGGTTTCGAGAATCTCGCGCGCCTGATGTTCGTCAACCGAAGAAACTGGCTCGTCGGCGACAATGACGCTGCCGGTATGATACAGCGCGCGCGCCAACGCGGTGCGCTGATACTCGCCACCGGAAAGCTGCCCGACGCCGGAATACAGTTTGTCCTCAAGACGTAGCGGCGCCAACACTTGGCGCACCTCCTCGACGTCACCGCTCGCAGGCAGTAACAGGTTTCGCAGGTTGCGCCAGACCGACCGCTGATGCAGCCGCCCCATATAGACGTTGTGAAAAACAGTCAGCGCCTGAACGAGCGCTGAATCCTGCGGCATCAACGCCGCGGCGGCGCCCAACCGTTGATAAAAAAGGCGGAGCAGGGTCGATTTCCCCGCTCCGCTCTCTCCGACGAGCGCAATGCGCTCGCCGGGTTCGATGGTCAATGAGAGCCCGTGAAGAATTTGGGTGCCGTTATAGCCCGCCGATTCGTCGCGAAGCTCCAGCAGTGGCATCAGTCGATCAGTCCGATCGACTCGGCCGTATTTTTAATCGGCGCATAATCCGCATTGCTTGCAGGAACGAAGGACGACCGCGGAAAGGATTGCAGCAGGTCGGGATCGCTCATCAACAACAGGCTGTTCTTCACCTTGCCGGAGAATCCTTTGCCGAACTTGCCGTCCACATCACCGCGGATGGTCCACTGGTAATCGGGGTAGGTCGGTGTGCGCCAGATGATATTGACCTTACTGGTGTCGACCTTGCCAGCTTTCACCTCGCGCTCCCACACGGCAAAATTGGTGGCGCCGACCTGATACGATCCGGACTGCACCAGGGCGATCGTGCGAGAGTGGTCGCCGCTGAAACCGACGCGGGAGAACACCTTGCCGGGCGCCTCATTGAACACGCGGCGGATATGGAATTCAGGCATCAGCCGACCGGAGGTAGACCCCTTTGAGCCGAACGTGAAAGTTTTACCCTTGATGGCCGTCGAAAGTGTCTTGCTTTCCTTCAGGCCGGTGCTGGCATGGGCGATGAAATACGTGACGAAGGCGAGATCTTCCTTGCCCTGGGCGATGGCCGTCGATCCCGGCACCAGATTGCGCGCGCGCACACCGGACAGTCCGCCGAACCAGGCGAGCTGCACCTGATTGTTGCGGAATGCGGTCACGGCGGCAGCGTAGGATTTTACCGGCACATATTTTACCGGTACGCCGAGCTTCTTGGACAGATAATCGGCAACTTTGCCGAATCGGGTTTTAAGCTGGCTTTCATCCTGATCGGGAATCGCGGTGAAAACGAAATTGTCGGCGGCAACGGCCTGTGTCGCTGGAATAAACAACATCGAGAGTGCCGTTGCGGCCAGAATTGTACGAAATTTCATCAGTCTCTCCCGTCATGTATCTGCATGCCCCAGGCGTCTCCCGGAACATGACCTTGGGTTCAATAATAGTAGATCGTACGAACAAAACACCCCTCCGGGGCACACGGCTCTTTGTAATACGATAAAAACCCGTGACTAGTGTCCTGCCGCGGATCGCAAAACGTCCAGGGTTCGGCGCGCAGTATCCTCCCACGTGAACGCCCGCGAACGCGCTGAGGCCGCCGCGCCCAGTTTTACCCGTAGATCCGGATCGTCCAGCAGTCGCTCGATCGTCTGTGCCATGTCGTCGGCGTCGTCGGGATCGAACAACAAACCCGTATCGCCGATCACCTCCGGCATCGCCGCCGCGTTAGAGGAGGCAATCGGCGCGCCCGCCGCCATCGCCTCGAGCAGGGGATTGCCGAATGTCTCTACTGTCGATGGAAAGACGAACACGTGACAAGTGCGGTACAGCTCGACGAGCTTGTCGGTTTCCACATGCCCTAAAAATCTCACTGAATCCGTGAGTCCAAGTGTCGCCACCAGGACGCGGATGCTGTTGGCATAGCGCGCGTCGATTTCCCGGCCGACGATGGTCAGTGTCAGGTTGGGGCGACGCCCGTGCAGCGCGGAGAATGCCCGGACAAGAGTGTGATAGTTCTTCTGGATGTAAATATCGGATACGGCCAGCAGGCCGGTGCCGTCGGCCGCGTTAGCGCTGCGTATTTTTGCGACTGGATGGGTCCCATGGAAAACGACGCTGATTTTGCCGGCCAGAAACCGGCGAAGACCGAATGTCAGCACGCGCGCGGCATAGTCGGATACCGCAATCGCCCGTTTTGCGGTCAGAAGCGAGGCCAGCGTCGCCAGAGACAGCATCGTCCAATAGACCATCGGTTTTATATGCCGCGTCAACCGGATGACCGACGTCGCGTTGCGCAACAGCACGACATGGTTGCGGGCGAAAACCGGGCCGAAATTGGCAGGCGAGAACAAAACGTCGGCGTTCAGGCGCTGGGCGACACCCGGCAGTGACAGCTGTTCCCAAATCAACGTCCGGAGAAAACCGGACGGATAGTCGAATTCCGTGACCTCCACACCGGCGGGAAGCGGCCGAAACAGGGCAGTCTGGTCCTGGTGGATCAGCAGGTGCACCGCGACGCCGGGCTCCGCCGCCAATAGCGGCAGCATCCGGCGTAAATACGTCACCCCGCCGCCGCTTTTCGCGTGAACGGCATTGATAGCCAGGCGCAGCGGCGGCGGCCTATCTCGGTCTTTGTGCGGTGCCGCCATCAGAATTCAAACCGGTTGCAACGGGCGGTGCGGGCCGTCGGGCAGGACGATCCGCATTTCATCACCGGGCCGAACGGTGCCGCTGGATAGAACGATGCCCATCACGCCGGATTTCCGGATGAGTTCACCTGCCTCGGTCCGGTCGAGAACGGCATTCATTAAACCATCCTGTAAATCGTTGAGCTGCCGGCAGGGATTGCGCAGACCGGTCACTTCGACGACTGCGTCCGCGCCCAACTCAAAGCGCGTACCGGTGGGTAACGACAACAGCGCAACGCCGCACGTCGTGATGTTTTCGCCCATCGCACCGGGAAACACATTAAACCCTGCACCCCGCAATTCATCCAGCAGTTCCTGGTGAATCAGATGAACCTGGCGCAAATTGGGTTGGGACGGGTCCTTCTTCACCAGATACAAGTGGCGGACCGTCTCCCCCATATGGGCGTCGCCGGCAACGCCGAGCCCGGCAATCAGATCGATTCCGGGTTGCAGTCTTTTTGTGAAATCATGGGCGGCGGATGCGCTGACCGAAACAACCTGGCCGGATTGATTCATATTATTCTCCAGTTCCGCCGCCGAGCCGTTTCAATTGCCGCGCTCAAATTCCGCCGGGTTCCAGCGTCGTGTCATATTTTTCCAGATCGGCCGACGGGACGGGAACGCGAAGATGCCGTCCGGTAAAGCCAAAGGGTAGAGAAGCGTCGATCCCGACTTTCGTGCGCACGCCGTTTTCGGATACCGGGACATATTCGTGACCGCGCGATCCTGGCATAAGAATAAGGCCGGTCGATGCATTCCAGCGCGTCGCCAGCGCCCATTCCACATCGTTCCCGTCGTGAATGTCGATATCGTCATCCACCACGATGATCAAATCGAGATCCTTTAGCGCTGAGATCGCAGCGTAAATGGCATTGCGCTGGTACCCCTCATCGGCGGCGCTCCGCTTTTTGACCGCTATATGCAGATGAAACCGGTACAGCCCACCGGCGGTCAGCGCGACATCGGTAACGCAAGGCGCCGCGGCGCGTACCGCCTTGAGTATGGCGCCTTCCATCAGGTGCTTGCGCAAAATTGGCGATTCCTTGGCCATGATCACGTGCCAGATCGGGTCTTCGCGGTGATAAATACAATTGATCGTGGTCACCGGCGACGGAGAGACGTCGGCATACAGGCCGACGAATTCCAGAAACGGCCCTTCATCCATCTCCGCATCGGGCGAAATAGAACCTTCCATCACCACTTCTGCGTAAGCCGGCACCTGAAGCGGTACGGTCTTGCAGTCGATCAGTTCAAGCGGCTTCCGGCTGATGCCGGACGCAACGTGATATTCGTCCATATCCAGGGGAAGCTGCGCCCCCATAATGCCAGCGGCGTATTGCAGGCCGACATCGGCACCGATGACGATGGCGATCGGCAGGGCCTCGCCCTTGGCCTTGGCTTTTTCCCACAACGCCCGCAAATGCCGCCCAAGATCAAGCTGAATCAGGAGCTTGTTGCCCTCGACATGCATGAAACGGTGATAGGACGCATTGTTGACGCCGGTATCGGGGTCTTTCGCGATGACCACCCCGCCGGAAATGTAACGGCCGCCATCGTTAGGGGCATATCGCGGCAGCGGCAGGTATTCGAGCAGATCGGGATTGTTCCTGAAGACGGCTTGGACCGGGCCTTTGTCGACATGCTTTGGAAGAATTGGATTGGTCAAACCGTTGCCGATGAAATCTCGAAGACTGGCGACATCGCGCTCATAGATCGCGAGGACGTTCTCCTCGCACCCGAGAAAGTTTCCGACAACGCGCGATTCATAGCCGCGCACGTTTTTAAACAGCATCGCCCGGTCGGTGTGTTTGAACAAAAGGCTCGTGAGTTCAAGATCCGTGTCGACCTCATCTGCGACCTTCAACAGAAGGTTGGCCTGGTCCAGCCGCTGCAGCGCCGCGCGGAAACTAAGATCGGGTACTGTCGTCAAATCTGCGTCGTGCACCGTGGAAATCCTCACCTGCTTCTCTCAACCGACTGATTAAAGGGATAAAGTATTTTTATCGCGGCGGATAGCGAACGGTAACCGTATCCGCTAAAAAGCCGGCGTTACACTCAAGGCCGGAAACACGCCCCGTCCTGCAAGCCCGCGGTTGCAAATCTAGGCTGCGCGGCAGAGATAATCCGGGAAGAAAGAAATCCAGATGATACGCAGCACAGATCGAATTCAGACAACCCATGTTGGCAGCCTGCCAAGGCCCGAAACGCTCGTCAGTTATATGATCGCCGAAGACAAGGGTGAATCCTACGACGAAGCAGCCTTCGAAACGGCGCTGACGCAGGCGGTCGACGATGTGGTCGGTCTGCAAAAGGAACTCGGAATTGACAGCGTCAGCGACGGCGAGTTCAGCAAGCGCGGCTTCGCCGTCTACGCCCATGAACGGCTGAGCGGGCTGGAGCCGGCCGGCAGGGCGCGGCCGTCACCCTGGGCCGAATCCCGCGAATCGGAAGCATTTCCCGAGTTTTACGCCCCCGAGCACGCGGCAAAGAACAGGGCACCCACCCAAAGCACGATGCAGATGGCCTGCACCGGTCCGATTTCATACAAGGGCCATGCATTGCTGGAACGCGACCTTGCCAACCTGAAAGCGGCCTGCGACGCGAACGGCGTGGCCGAAGCCTTCGTCCCGGCGATTTCGCCCTGCGACGTGGTCGGCAACCAGGCCAACGAATTCTACGATAACGAGGATGAATTCCTCTACGCGGTTGCGGACGCGCTGAATGTCGAATACCGCGCCGTCGTCGATGCCGGATTCGTTCTTCAGATCGACGATCCGCGCCTCATCAATTACTACGTTAAAAATCCCCAGCTCAGCGTCCGGGACTGTCGAAGCTGGGCGGAAAACCAGATCGGGGCGATCAACCATTCGCTCGCCGGCATCCCCGAAGACAGGGTCCGTTATCATACCTGCTACGGCATCAATATGGGGCCGCGGGTCCACGACATGGAAATGAAGGACTATCTCGACATCGTGCTGAAAATCAATGCCGGCGCCTATTCGTTCGAAGCCGCCAACCCTCGCCATGAACATGAATGGAAACTTTGGGAGACGGTGGAACTGGCCGACGGAAAATCCATCATCCCGGGCGTCATCACCCATTCGTCGGTATTGGTCGAACATCCTGAGCTTGTCGCCGAGCGCATAGAGCGTTTTGCCAGCGTGGTGGGGCGCGAAAACGTGATTGCCGGCGGCGATTGCGGGTTTGGCACCCAGGCGAGCGCAACGCCCGAGGTTCATCCCACCATCGTCTGGGCCAAATTCAAAGCAATGAGCGAAGGTGCAGAGATCGCAAGCAAACGGCTATGGTCATAGGGTTCCGGATGGAATTACCGTTGGCCTGAAATCAGGCATCGTGTGATCCGGCGCCGGCGACCCCGCCGATGACCCCAAAGTCGCGTTAGAGGCGCCGGCCGCTAACCGGGAATATGATCGGCGCAATTCTCGGTGTACCAGTCGGCGATCTCCTCGCGCTTGGGAAACCACACGTTGTCCTTCGCCTTGACGTAATCGACGAATTCCCGGATCGCGCGGATCGCCCAGGCCTGACCCATCACATGGGGGTGCATGCCGACATTGAGTATGCGCCCGGTCTCCTCGCCTTCCAGATACATCTGGTCAAAACCTTCGCACATCATGCCGAGCGCGCCTTCGGTAGACATGCCGCAGCGCGAAAACATCCGGTAGTCGTTGAGATCGTTCGAGTACGGTATCGCCAGAAGCGGTCCGTGCCGCGTCTCAAGCGGATAGGGCTGGTCGTCATTCAGGTAGCAGGCGATGAAGTCGAGCCCGAGTTCCTTGAGGATATGCGGCGTCTCGTGGGTCGAACGCATCGACGACGACAACCATCCCTTCGCCGGCCGGCCGACCACATCGGCATAGACGTCGAGCGTGCGCTTGATCACGTCGCGTTCCCCTGCCGGATCGCCCGAAAATTCGTTCAGCATCTGGGTCTGGACAAAATTGTGGGTCAAAATTTCCCAGCCCCGCTCGTTGATCGCGTCCACGATGCGCCGGCGGTCCATCGCGGTCCGCGCGTTGATCGTGCAGGTCGTCGGCACGCCGGCCTTGTCGAACACCTCAATCAGGCGCCAGATGCCAATGCGCTGGCCGTATTCGCGCCAACTGAAATTGGCGTAATCCGGCACCGTTCCAGGTAGCTCGTAGGGCACGGCTGAGGGTCCACCGGCATAGAGCGGCACGTCCGAATCATGGGTCATGTCCCAATGTTCGATATTGATGGTGAAGATCACGGCGATACGCGCGTCGTTCGGCCAGCGCAGCGGCGCACGGTCAGGTAGCGCGGAATATTCATACAGCGTGCTCATGGTGCCATCGACCTCCCGGGATAACGTTCAGAACCAGCCCCGTATAACCAACCGGGCCGCATCGAACAACTGCGAGCCGGATAGCCATGCGGGTTCAGGCATGGTGCAGCGCTCAGTCCGGCCAGTCGAGACGATACAGCCGGTGACGGAGTCCGTTCTGATCAGGCCATTCTCAGATCACGGTCAGCCCGGGCGATGGCCGCGTGCTGACGTGTGAAATGATCGACCGAATTTTCTTTGCGTCGTCGACGTCGAGGATGTGGGTAATTGGGCTCCGCCGCAGGTAACCCGCGAGGTTCCTGCCGCGGATCGCCTTATAGCCGTCTTCGTTAACGAGCCCGTCGAGATTGACGATGCCACGCGCTCCCCAGCCATAGATTCCAGCATTAAACACGCCAAGTGCGCCCGGCCCGATCATCTGCAGGGCATCGCGCGCGACCCCGGCGCGGTTGAGTGGCAGCCAGCTATTGGCGACGAATCCCGGAATCGCGCGACAAAGAGGACAATCTGCGCACCCAGCAGGATACGGGACGGACGCCAGCGTTTCGGGCGGATCGAAACCGCGAGCGCTGCGGCTGCCAGGGTCAGAAAACCGGGTGCCTGCAGATACCATTCGCGCGGCCCACCGAGCCTGACGACGCACGCATAGATGTATATGGCAATGCCGCAGCACAACATCGCCGCAAGCCAGAGCCGGACTGTTGCCTGCGTCGACTTGCTTTCTGGGCCGGCCGGCCGCCACCTAATTCCCGCAACGGCGAGACCGGTAAGAACGACGACGACAATACGCGCCGGCCAGCTCCGGTCGAAAATGAAGCCCGCAACCCCAAGCGCCATTTTGATATCCCAGTAGGGGGATCGCAGCGTAACCAGAAGATGGCTGGGGAAATCGAGAAAATAGCCGGACGATGCCCACGGAACTTCGCGTTCGAGCCAGACCGGGTACCAAAGAAACCGCAACGCGGATGGGCAAAGGCCGGCTTCACCGCATTCCTTTCCGGTCAGCGGAACCGGCTCGCCGGTACAGGCATACATGTGATCACTGTAAAGCCGGGCTTCGTAAATACACGGATGACGGAGGCTACGGATCTGCCAGGATTACTGACATCATCACCGGGCGCGGTGGCAGGTGCAGTTGCTAAGGCCATTACAAAGAAACGGGATATTGTTTACATCGCCCCGGTTTGGCACCTGATTATGTTAATAATACGAGTGATTCCGGAGCGTATTTATAAGAAAATGAGCATATAAAACGGAGGTCTCTGCGTCTCCCAGCCTGACCCCCACATCTCCTGTGTCGATCTCAGACATCCGAAAAAGCCCGTTTTTCTATGGCATTTTGGGGTGAAATAATTAGACTCGATGATCTAATCCCGATGGTGAAACCACTATGGTCAGCGCACTTCCGACAGATGTCGACACCGTTCGGGCCCCGCTAACGCCTGAGCAGCGAACCTGGATTCAGGCGGCGCATGCCTGCCTAGATGCGGACTGGATTCGTGATCTTTTGAGCCGACTTGTCGAGATTCCCAGCCCATATGGAGAAGAGTTGGCGATCGCCGCCGAGCTCGAACTGGAACTGTCGAGCGCCGGGCTGGAAACGGAAATCCAAACGCTCGACCCCCAGTCTGCCAACGTACTCGGCCGGATGATGGGCAGCGGCGGCGGCGCCGAAATCCTTTTATTCGCACCGATCGACAGCCCGTTCACAGGACGCGCCGAAGATGACGTTCCGTGGGTGGGCGACAGCATTCCCGACCATATGCAACCGGTCGCCACGATCGCCGACGGCCATATGCGGGGTCTGTCAGCGCATAATCCCAAAGGGCATGTGGTCGCTCTTCTCGCCGCCGTCAAAGCACTGAAAGAGGCAAACGTACCGCTGCGGGGCGATGTCACGCTCGGCTTCGGCGCCGGTGGCGCTCCCGCCACACCGCGACCCGGTGATCCCCGTCCGCGCGTCGGTCATTGCCGCGGCTGCGAGCACATGCTGGCACAAGGTCTGAAACCAGACTTTGCACTGGTCGCCAAGCCTGGCTTTGCCGTTGCTTGGGAAGAGGTCGGCATCGCCTGGTTCCGGATCCGCGTGCACGGCACGCAGTCATATGTCGGCCGCAAGCATCTGCTGGAATTCCGCAATCCCATTGCGTTGGCCGGGCCGCTGATTACCGGCCTCGAGGCTTGGTTTCCCGAGTATACAGCCCGTCACACGGACGGGGTCGTGGCGCCACAGGCGGCGGTTTCGGCGATCCATGGCGGATGGCCGAACCTGGCGGCATTCGTGCCGGCCGCCTGCGACATCATCGTCGATATGCGGATTAGCCCGCGCACGACACCGGATCAGGCGAAACAGGAACTGGAAGCGGCGATCGCGCGAATTGCCGCCGATAATCCCGGTCTTGAGACGAGCTGCGAGACACTGGTCGCCATCCCCGGCGCCGGCACGGATCCCCACAACTGGATCATCCAGTCCTGCATGCGCGCCTGGGAAGATATCGAAGGCAGGCCGCACCGCCCCTATGTCGAGACAAGCGGCCAAACCGATGCGGTCATTCTGCGCCGCCATGGCATCCCCACGGCACGCATGGGTCTGCCGCAGCATATGGGGCCGGTGGACGAGCCGCCACCGGCGCAATTGCCCAAGCATACAATGGGCGCCGTAAACCTCGATTCCATCGCCGAATTCGCACGCACGCTAATCTACATGTTGGTCGATACCGGCACGCGACCGCGCGCCGAGCTTGGCCTGTAACCGACGGGGCTCTTTCATGACCGACGAACAGAAAACCGAGGCGCTGGCGTATCTGGCGACGGAGATGGGCATTCCGGTGACGCCGGAAAACCTGCCGGGTCTGCTGGCCAATTTCAACAATTTCGAGGCCCTGTACCGGCGCCTGACGGACGGTTTCCCGCACGACCTGCCGCTTGACCCGGTCGGGACCTATCGGCCATGAACGACGCCCTCACCCAGGCGGCAGAAGTTCGCGCGGGGCACCTTGGTGCTGCCGACGCGGTGCGACAGGCGCTGGAATCCGTTCGGCGCGTCGACCCCGAAATCAATTGTTTCAACCACCTGCTAGACGAACAGGCGACGACCGAGGGAGCCGACACCGACGCCACCATCGCCGCCGGTAAGGATTCTGGACCGCTCGCCGGTGTGCCCTTCGCCGTAAAAGCGTTATTCGACGTGAAGGGTGTAACCACGACGGCCGGTGCAATGGTTTGGGCCGATCGGCCGCCCGCTTCGCGCGACGCAACCGCGGTGGCGCGTCTGCGGGACGCCGGGGCGATCCTTCTCGGTACCCTCAACATGGACGAGTTTGCGTTCGGCTTTACGACCGAGAACGACCATTACGGCACGTCCCGGAATCCCCACGATCCGGACCGGGTCGCAGGCGGCTCGTCCGGTGGCAGTGCCGCTGCGGTTGCCGCCGGGCTTGTCCCGATCGCATTGGGGAGCGACACCAATGGATCGGTGCGTGTGCCGGCAGCGCTGTGCGGCGTTTACGGCATGAAACCTACCTACGGGGCAGTGCCGCGCACCGGTGTTTCAGCGCTTGCCTGGAGCTTCGATCACGTCGGCTGTTTTGCCCGCTCCGTGGGCGATATAGCCGCGGCAATGGATTTGCTGCGCGGCGACGATGGCGAAGACCCGCTATCGGCGGATGTGGAACCGGGGAACACCGCAACGACCCTGAACCACGGGTGCGAGGGCCTGCGCATCGCCGTCGCCGGCGGCTATTTTGCGCAAGGCGGACTCCCCGAAGTCTTCAGCGCCGTTGCGAAAGTTGCCGAATGCCTGGGCGCCGGAGAACAATTACTTGTTCCCGAAGTCGATCGCGCCTACGCCGCATCGCTGATGATCACGTCGGCAGAGGGCGCCACATTGCATGCACCCGATATCCGCCGCGACATTTCGCGTTTCGATTCCAAGATGCGCGACCGGTGGATCGCCGCCTCTTTGATTCCCGCCGGCTGGGCGAACGATGCACAGCGTTTTCGCCGCTGGTACCGGGATGCGCTGTCCGAGGCGATGGCGGATATCGACCTGCTGATCACGCCGACCACACCCTTTCCGGCACCGCTCATCGGCCAGGCGAAGATCGAGATCGACGGGCTTGAAGTTGTGGCGAAGCCGGCGCTGGGTCGCTTCACCGCACCGATTTCCTTCGTCGGCTGGCCGGCGCTTTCGGTACCGCTCGCCGGGCAAGGACTACCGATGGGAGTTCAGCTGGTGGCCAAGCCACACCGGGAGGACCTGCTTTTGCGGGCGGCGCGACAACTCGAAAAGGCGGGCATCGCAGGTTGCCCAACACCCGTTATTTCCTGAAGATCAATGTCGCGGGCGTTCCTGGCGGCGCGCACTCAGCCGCGCAGGAATTCCAGGTGAATTCGGTTAAAGGTTTCCGCGTCCTCGAATTGCGGCCAGTGCCCGCAATTCTCCATCACCTCGAACCGGGCACCCGGTATCTTGGATGCGAGCTCCCGCCCAACCTCGACGCTTGCCGTGGGATCGTGGTCGGTCCAGAGCACGAGGGTCGGCATATCGAGCGTCGCCCACTGGGCGTCGGTAACCGCATGTTTCAGACGTGCCTCCATGGTGTGCAGGCACAGTAGATGCTCGACCGCAGCCGGCATCTCGGGCGAGGAATAGATTCTCTGGCGGCAGGCGACCAGATCGTCATGCACATCGCTTTTGTCGAACATCAGCCATTCGAGTCGTGTCCGGACACGGCTCCATTCCGGATCTTCGACCGCCGCCCGCGTGGAATTGCGCACACCATCGAGCGCTTGGGGATTTATCTTGTCGGCGGCAGCGGTGTTGAGCACCAGCTTATCCACCCGCTCCGGATAGGCCACGGCAAAAGAACCCGCCACCCAGCCGCCAAGCGATTCACCGGAGAACGAGGCGCACGCGAGACCTGCTTCATCCATAAAATCAATCAGATGACGGTGATAGCGGGCCAGTTCATAATCATAGTCCGGCTTGTCTGTCAGGCCGTGGCCGAGCATGTCGATGGCATAGGTGTCGAAATATGCGCCATGGGCCGCAAGGTTGCGGACATAGGCTTCGGCATGGCCGCCCGTGCCGTGTAGGAAGATCAGTCCGGGCGCGCCCTTTTCGCCCGTATGCATATACCGCGTATTCACACCGCCGGCGTCGACATAGCCCTGTGAGAAACTGACCCCCATCAGGTCTTTCCAGACGCTTGCGAATACGTTGCCGTTTGCGGAATCCGTCATGATCTCACTCCCGAAGTCAAAATTCGTCTCAGGATTCCCACGGCCAATAGGCGAATGACAGGCCGGTCTTGGCGTGGTGGCACCGAATATAGTCGAGTACTTTGGCCGGCCGGTCGCAGGCGGCGGCGACCGCTATCCAGGCTCGGATTTCACCGGACCCGCCGCGCAAACTGGCCGAGTCAAAGCTGAAAATCTGCTTCAGTCGGTGATGCTGATTGGTCTCAATCTGGTTCAGCACCCAACGGTCGAGCGGTTCGTCGACCCACCCTGCGCGCGGCCCCACCGGATCATGCGACAACCCGCCGGATGCATAGATCGCCACCCGGCCAGGCCAGGCATCCAGCACCTCCCGCAGCGCGCGGCCGAGAAGCCAGCAGCGTTCGCCGCTTGGCATCGGCGGAAAATACTCGTTGATGAAAATCGGCACGATCGGGACGTCGCCTCGTGGCAGTATTTTTGGGTAGGTATAGGCAACCATGTGCGAGACGCCGCGTTCCGGCTTGCCGACCGGCTGCATCGATTCGCTGAAGGACGGGTCGAAGCCGTGCTCCATCAACCCCTCCAGAATGAAGCGGCCGAGCGTCGGGTCGCACGGCATCGTAATCCGCGATTTCTCCGGCGGCTCGTTCATATAACTGGGAGCGCTGGAACCCCAGACCTCATCGCCACAGAACACGCTGAAAGTCGGGAAATTGCTGAGGTTGAAAAATTCTCCCTCGTCATCGCCGATGAAGACAACCGCGTCCGGCCGGAACGCCTCCAGCTGTTGGCGTAATGTTTCGAAATGCCGGCCGATGCGGGCGATGTAATCGCGGATCACGTCGGGGGTTTCCAACGCGGCGGTATGAGGTTGCGAGCCCTTCATGTAGTCGGGAATACCGTCATAAACGGCCGGCCACACCTCTGCCGGGCAGAACATTGCCGCGGCGTGCGATGATGCGAGCCCTAGACCAAGCATGCGGAAACTCTCACTCAGCGGCCTCGGTATTCCGCGCTTTCGTCTCGGGTGACGGCCGGCGATGTTCGCGGTCCGCGAAACGACGCCAGGCGGTGACCGACACGTCGGGCCGGAACAGGTTTTCGGCCTTCAGGGGATTCTGCAGTGGTACCACCATAAGATCCTGATTGTTGAAGCCGTAATGATGGACCCAGAGAATGTAGGTCCAGTATCGCAGCCGCCACATCAGCCGCCGAAATCCGGTCACCCAGGCTACCGCTACCTGCGTGTAACGGTAATGGCTGTCATCGATCGGTACGTACCATTCGTAGTGAGTCCAGTTGGCGTTGCCGGGTTGGCGCACCCGCAGCGTTGCCGGCAGGCGGACGTCGACGGCGTGTGAGTTCGAGCCCTGCTGCACGGTCTTGCGCCGTCGCTGAAAGAAATTGAAGCGCGGCCATTGGCCCAAGCCGGGATAGTCCGCCTGCACGACGATTTTGCGCTGGTACCGGCGCAGCCATTTACCGTCTTCGGAACGGGTGATCTCAGTGTCGTTCCAGGCCGACATTCGATTAAAGAAAAGCCACCAGGAATTACGGTGCAACACCTTGCCGTGCGATTCGTCGAAGCCGTTCTCGACAGCATAACGCCAGTTCCCCGGCGAGTCGGATTGCCGCCAGAAAATGTCAGCCGCCGGATCGAGAAATTCTTCAGGTAAATCGTCGTCGAGCGGTACCGGATCGCCGTCGCCTGTCCACACCCAGATCATGCCCAACCGTTCTTCCGCGGGGAAAGTGCGGACGCACAGCGTGCCGCGGATCGGCGAATCCGGCCCGTCAGGCAAAGCATGTTTCAACTCGCCGTCGGTCACATCGAACACCCAGCCGTGATAGATGCACGCAACATGGCCTGGAAATTCACGCGACCCCATCGATAGCGGTATGCCGCGGTGGGGACATTGGTTTTCAAGAACATAGATTTTGCCGTTCTCGCGCAGCAGACATAGTTCGCGACCGGCAATCCGGGCGGCAGACATCTTTTTGCGGCCGAGTTTGCGCGACGGCATCACCGGATACCAATATTCCTTCAAACCGATGGCGGCAGCTTCATAGTTCGGCCAGCGGCGCAGCGCACTTTCGGGCGGCTGCGCGTCGTGATGCTCCAGCTGTTCCATCGTTTTCCCTGTGATCAGATCGCATAGCGGACCGGATGGGTTCGATCCCCGGAATTTGGCAAAAGCACGCCGGAAAGCCTTTCCGGCAGGTAATAATCCGTAGGACCGGATGCGCACATGATGTAATGCATCCCGATCCCTTGCAAGGGCATTGTCAGGTCTAACGGACGCCTCTTCGACGCCTCAGAAATGGCTCAGCGACGGCTCAATCGGCCTGGAGCCCCACACCGCTTTCGACCCGGATCGTTCAGGCTGGAACGAAGGAATACGTCTGGTCGGTTGCTGGAAGACCGCGGAGCGCCGCGCCGATTTGGTCGGGTGTTAACTCTTCGTTCTCCGGGAATGGGTGGACATACCGGCCCGCGCAGACCACTTCCAGCTCGTTTCCGCGGAACGGGAACGGATCGAAACTGTAGACCCCGTCTCCGCACGGCGTGACACGCACGGATGCGTCTTCGGTGGCGGTGCGCGGCACGTGCGTAAATACTTCCTCGCCGCGTTCGCTTTCATGACGGAGGTTGAAATAGAGCGCGAGGGTGTCAAAGAACTGCAGCTGCTTGTAGTTCTGAAAAAGGTGATTTTCGTCAACAAGATCCGCCGTCTCCGGATGCTCCGCGAGGAGGATACGCAAACGGTTTTGGCGTGCCTTTTCGCCGCCTAGAAAATCGTCGGCAACATCCGTATTGTCTTTCGGGATCGGAACGGATTTCGAGCCGCCCGGCCGCACGCTGAAATCCGATAGTCCGTAGCGCTCGTTGAACAGGCCCCAGCTGTGCATGCTTGCCAGCAACCCGCAATACGGATGGTGGCTCTCATTGATCTCCGGAGATTTTTTGTTGGATGCGATCGAGACAGACGATGGCGTGGCCGCAATGCCTGCCGGAAGCCGGGTCGCAGGATCGAGCATCGGCGCCGCGTCCCAGTCGTTCCATCCGTAATCGTGGTGGCTAACGACGTATATCATTTCCTCCAACGGATCGAGCGGCTCGAACTGATCGTTGCCGAAGGCGCGGGCAAACTGCCCGCACAAATCATTATGCTCCGCCATCGTGCAAACGAAGTTCGGTTCTCCGGGAAGGGATTTCTGGACCATCATGATGTTCGCCTCCAATTTCTCTATGTATCGGTCTTGGGCCCTGTCGATGCGGTTTCAATGCTAATTCCTGGCCCCGGAATCCTGAAATACCTGTTACGCGCGAGATCCTAACGCTGTCACTGGTACTGAAGCGTGATCTCGCGCCGTTCGCGCGCCGATTCAAGGACCGCAAGGACAATTTCAACGCTTGCCTTGCCCCACCGCGCGTCATGCCCGTCTCGCCGCCCTTCACGAACGGCGGTCCGGAGCGCATCAAGGGCGTCGCCTTGACCGGCCCACCCCTGACCGCGCTTAACCGGCAATTCCCGCAGCCCTCTTGCTCCGTATACCAACATGCCGTCGGGTGAAAGTCGAATGTCGCCATGCTCGCAGGTCACGATGAGAACGCCGAAATGCGGCAAGTGCGGCTGTTCGTCCGGCAGTATTCGACCGCCGTACCCCAGATTTTTCTGGCGTTCCGCCTCGGTGGTTTCGTCGTCCAGATATTGCTCGCGCGTGGAGCCATGCTCGCGCTTCCCCAACAGATTTCCGCCTTCAGAGATCCAGCCGTGAAACTCGTTACTGTCAAAGAAATCATATGAGCTGTAAATCAGGGTAGCCGCCCCTCCGCTTTCGAATTCGAGAAAGGCGGTGCAGTTCCCCTCGGTTGGGCGGTCCGGATCCATGATCCCGGTATTGGCGCGAACGCTCCGCACAGCACCCCCGATGGTGCGCGCGATCTCGATCTGATGCATGACCTGATTGAAGGTTATGCCTCCACCACGGGCGGTATCAAGTTCCTCCGGCCGCCGGGGTCGGTATAAAAAATCGGTGTAGTTGAAATTCAGGATCATCGCGAGCCGGCCCATTTCACCACTTGCGACAAGTTCGCCGATCTCGCGGATATTGGGGTCGAATCCATGGGTGTGTCCGACGATCAAATGGGTATCGGCCTGTTTCGCCGCGTCTATCACCCGGTCACAGTCGGCCAGCGTCAGCGCCAGCGGTTTTTCGACCAGAACATGCTTGCCGTGTTCCAGCGCGGCGATGGCTTGTTCGGTATGGTATTCGTGCGGCGACGAGACGTAGATCGCCTCCACCGTGTCATCCTGGCAAAGCGCCGCGAAGTCTTCGTAGACCCGGGCGCCGAATTCCTCGCGAAACGTCTCGCGCGGCCGGGCAAGCGGATCCATACCCGCGACCAGGTCGAACCGAGGATCGATCCGCGCCGCGCGAATCAGCATCGCGCCGGCCAGCCCCAGCCCCGCGATGCCGAGGCGGACAGGTTCATTCGAATCAAGGGAGGAAGACATGACGAGCGGCCCTGCCCTGTCAGAAAACAGTGCCAAGCGCACCGCCCAGCAAAACTGTCTGATCGAGCCTCACGACGCGCGAGGCTATATGGAACGTCCGGTCGACGCGGCGTAGGACATCCCGGCGTTCCCCGGCATAAATTTGCACATCCCGGTTTGACGGGCGGTTTTTGTAGACCAGCAGATTTGTCGCAACAAAGAAACTGTCGGGATAGTCGCCATGATCGGCGCGGACGTTGGTAACAAACCGGCGGTAAAGAGAGCGTGGATTTTCAGCCCGCGTCAGTTTGGGATCCGAGAGCTGTTCGACACGGAGACCGAGAAGCTCATTATTCTCGTCGATGATCTCATGGTGCTGCGTCCCCTCGTCCGCCGGGCGAACTACATGCGTGGTAATTCGGTAAGAAATGTCGGTAGTGACGAACGAAAACCATTCCCGATATGCATGGCGGTCGAGAAGCGCCGCCTCGTCGGCCAAAAACCGCTGGATTTCGACATAGAGGTCGGTCTCAACGGGCTCTCGAATCCGCTCACCGTCCATTGACAGGCTCTCCGTTCTGTCCGGCGGCGTTCGACTGCATCTGCCGGTCCCAATGCCGCATAAACTCAAACTGGGCAACCTCGGTATTGGACGGCCGGTAGGCGCGGCCCGGCCATTCGTAATCGGCCACAGTGGTGTTCATATACGGAAGGGCCGTGTGGAAACTATAGGGAAACTGGGCCGCAATCGGATTGTCGCTGGCGTCCGTCGCCGAGATCCACAGTTCCATATCGTCCTGTTCAAATACTCCTGCCGCTCCGAAATTGTGAAAACCTTTTTTGAGAACGTTGTCCTTGTACTCGTCGGACGCCTCCTTTTCGGCAAAAACCCAGCTGAGCACCTCCATGCTCTTGCCGCTCGTTGGCTGCCAGAGACGAAGAATGACCGCCTTCTGACCCCGGTCCGCCTGGGTTTCGATGAAGGAAAGATGGGGAAACACATTTCCGACGCAGACTCTCAGATTGTGCAGCATCCCGATCTGATCAGGTGCAAGTTTCTCATCGTATAGTTGCTGCAATTCCGGGTTATGGGTTTCGTAGTTGGGTGCCGGCATACCGGGCGCAAGATATGTCAGGGTACATCCGTGACCTTCGTCGGTGACGACCTGGAAGCTGTCCTGTCCGGCGACCGAGAAGCCCTCTTTTGCCGCCCGGACCCGGTCAAGCGTGATCGGACCGGCATGGGTCGTCGCAACGTGCTGGCTGTCGCCGATGAAATTAAGGGCCCCGACTTTCCAGTTCGAATCGACAGCCCAGCGGTGCGGCGGGCCGAGAATTTCCATCCCGCCGGGCGTGCGGTCGAAAAACGACTTGAGATACCAGCTTACGTCGCCGAGATATTCATCAAGAGAAATCACGCCACTATCCCAGCACCCGAATATCATCCCGTATCGCCGTTCGAGTCTCGGTACGGGAACGAGGTTGAACTGCGAAAAATCCGTATTTTCCGGAAAATGATCATTGAACGTCGTGGTGACCAGTTCGCCATTATTCCGGTAGCTCCAGCCGTGATACGGACAGACGAAATTGGCGGCGCGGCCGGCATCCCCTCGGCACAGCTTGGTGCCCCGGTGCCGGCAACTGTTCAACAGGGCTCGAACCTCGCCGTCATCTGTGCGGACAACGATAACCGGGGCGCTTCCCAGCCGTCGGGTGACATAATCACCCGGCGCGGGAATTTCGCTTTCGTGACCGAGGTAAATCCAGCTGCGATCGAATATCTGGTCGAGTTCAGTGCGGTAGACATCGTCGCTGGTAAAGGCTTCGCGTCGGACAAATCCGTTTTCGGCGTCAACGAAGCTACCGGTTGGCGTTGGACGCATGATCAAACCTGCCTGTCGTTATCGATCGTTCATGCCGCCTCACGGAACCCCCGAAGCTATCAGGGGCGTTTGGACCGCGCGATCGACGTGACATCATACTAGCACGCGATTTCGAGCGCATTGAATGCATTTGCGGGACGCGAAACAGATCGGTTCGTATTGCTTCAGCGCTCAATGAGTCGCACCCTGTAGCCGTGGGTCGTTCGCCCACGCGCAACCGAATTGAAGGAAATGCTTCAATGGCCGAAATAAACATCTCTATCGCCTGCGGCGACTACGATCGGGTGAGGGCCCTCAAGGACCGGCGTGTGACTGTCGATGGATGCGAGGTGACGTTCATTCCGATGGGACCCGAGGAACTCTTCTTCCGGGCGCTCCGCTACGCCGAGTTCGAAGTCGCCGAATTGTCCTTCAACAGCTACATGATGCTGACCGCGCGCGGTGAATGTCCCTACATCGCTATTCCGGTGTTCCCGTCACGAATGTTCCGGCATTCGGCGGTGTATATAAGGACCGATCGCGGGATCGATGGTCCCGAAGATCTTAAGGGCCGGATCGTCGGCGTGCCGGAATATCAGCAGACCGCAAACGTCTGGATGCGCGGAATCCTCGCCGAAGAATACGGCGTCAAGGACAGCGACATTATCTGGCGGACGGGAGGTCAGGAAGAACCCGGCCGAGACGAACGAACGCCGCTCCTGCTCCAACGCGACATCGACGTCCTGCCCATTCCGAAAGACCGCTATCTTTCTGAGATGATGCTGGCCGGCGAGATCGATGCCTTTATGACGGCCCGCGCGCCGTCGGTCTGGCTCGAACGCGCGCCGAATATCGGTCGATTGTGGCCAGACTATATGTCGGTCGAACGCGACTATTACCGGCGCACCGGGAATTTCCCGATCATGCATCTGGTCGGCGTGCGCAAGGACGTTATCGAGAAACACGAATGGCTGCCGGCGAGCCTTCTGAAGGCATTTACAGCGGCCAAGGCAATCGCCATGGCCGAAATACCCGAGGTGGCCGCACTGAACGTCTCGCTGCCCTGGATCGACGTTTTTCAGGAACAGATACAGGATTTCATGGGCGCCGATTACTGGCACTACGGGATCGAAGACTGCCGCGACGAAATCGAGACGCTGATCCGTTATTCCTGGGAACAGGGGCTGCTGGCCCGGGAGCTAACGATTGAGGATATATTTCATCCGTCCACATTCGCCGTGTCCAAAACCTGAGCCGGGGAATAGTGAGATAATGGAACCGCGCAGCTTCCTACTAAAAATTTGCACGCCGAACGGCGGCCCCGCGTGATCCGCCCGGGAATGGGACAACCGGTCCGACGCCGCGAGGACCGACGGTTTCTCACGGGTGCCGGTCGGTATGTCGACGATATCGTCAGCCCTGCGGTCACCCACGCCGTCGTCGTCCGTTCGCCCCATGCACATGCGCGTGTGCAAGCGGTAGATACCACCGTGGCGCGACAGGCCGGCGGCGTACTGACGGTGCTGACTGGCGCCGACGCAGTCGCCGACGGACTCGGCGGGCTCGGCACCCGCGGTCTGCCGCCGGGGTTTGGCGGTCCGGACGCCTTCTGGCCGCTGCGTCCGGTACTGGCCGCCGACCGTGTCCGGTATGTCGGAGAGCCGGTGGCGCTTGTCGTCGCCGAGACGCTGGAAGCGGCGAAGGATGCCGCCGAATTGGTCAGCGTGACATACGATGTTGTACAGGCTGCGGCGACGCTGGATCTCGCGGTCACAACCGACGCGGTGAAGATCTGGGACGCGGCGCCCGGAAATGTTTGTTTCCGGCACGATGTCGGTGACGCCGCAGCGGTCGATGCGGCAATTGCGGCGGCAGCCCATGTCGTAGGCGTTTCCATCGTCAATAACAGATTGTCGGCAAGCCCGATCGAGCCCCGCGGCGCTGTCGGTTCGTACGATTCAACGGATAACCGGTACACGCTGCGGAGCAGCACCCAAACCCCGCACCGGGTGCGCGAAGTACTGGCCGATTCCGTCTTCGGCATCCCGGAAACAGAATTACGGGTCGTGGCGGCGGACGTCGGCGGTGGTTTCGGGATGAAAGGTCCGACATTTCCCGAAGAAGCGCTGGTGCTGTGGGCGGCGAAACGGGTCGGCCGGCCGGTCAAATGGATTGCCGAGCGCGGCGAAAGCTTCCTCAGCGACGTGCATGGGCGGGATCAGGTGTGGCACGCGGACATGGCGCTCGACCGCGACGCCCGAATTCTGGCAATCCGGGCACGAGCGGATTTTGCGCTCGGCGCCTATCTTGTCGGCACCAGCCACGTGCCGATCCTTCTCGCGGCCGATATCCTGCCTAGCGTATACCGTTGTCCGGCAGTGCATATCGCAACCCGCGGCATATTCACCAACGCGCCGACGACGTCGCCCTATCGCGGCGCCGGGCAGCCGGAATCGATCTATGTCGTCGAGCGCCTTATCGAGCGGGCGGGCGAAGCAACCGGTCTATCTTCCGAAGAGATCCGACGGCGCAATTACATCCGTCCGGAGGCAATGCCCTATACGACGCCGACGGCGCAGACCTATGACGGCGGCGAGTTCGATGAGGTTATGGCGAAAGCGCTGACCCTTGCCGACCGTGCCGGCTTCGGTCTCCGGCGGACAGAATCGGAAAACCGGGGAAAGCTGCGCGGTTTCGGTATTTCCTATTTTATTGAAATCACCGCAATTCAGAGCGACCGCATGGAAATCCGCTTCGATCCATCCGGTGGCGTGACCGTGCTGACAGGCACGTTTTCGCACGGTCAGGGGCACGAAACCGTTTTCCCGCAACTTGTCGCGGACTGGCTTGGGGTGCCGATGGACCGGATCAGACTGGTCCAGGGCGATACCGACCGGGTCTCCTATGGTCGCGGCACCTATGCATCGCGGTCGATGACGATCGGCGGTTCGGCCCTGCGCGCCGCCGCCGACGACGTGATTGAAAAGGGAAAGCTGGTTGCCGGCCATCTCCTCGAAGCGGCGGCAGACGATATCGAATTCTCCAAAGGACGTTTCTCCATTGCAGGAACCGACCGGTCAGTCACCATCGAGACAATTGCCAGAACGGCTCATGCCCCGGCAGGAATGCCGGCAAGTCTGGACGTCGGTCTGGAAGGCCGGGGAAGTTTCGCCCCGACCGCGCCGAACTACCCCAATGGCTGCCATATATGCGAAGTGGAAATCGATCCCGAAACCGGGCAGGTCGAAATACAACGCTATTCAGCGGTCGACGATGTTGGCCGCGCGGTCAATCCGCTTCTGCTTGCCGGACAGGTCCATGGCGGCGTTGCCCAGGGAATCGGGCAGGCTCTGATGGAGCATATCGTGTTCGATCCCGGGTCCGGCCAGATGCTGACGGCGTCTTTCCTTGACTACGCGATGCCGCGTGCCAACGATCTGCCCCAAATTTCGTTCGACCATCATGACATTCCCTGTCTGACCAATCCGCTCGGAGTCAAAGGGGCTGGAGAGGCTGGCTGCGTCGGCGCGCCGCCGGCGGTGATGAACGCAATCTTCGATGCGCTGAGACCGCTTGGGATAAAAGACATCAAAATGCCTGCGACGGCGGAACGCGTTTGGCGGGCTATCCGGGGATCGCCGGAGAATGGCTAAACCTGCCCGCACCCAGCGGACGACTTAAAACATCCAGGACCCAGGATCCGGGATTCGTGTTTCACCTCAAACCGGGATGAAAGTCGGCAGGGTCCGACCATCGAACGGACGGTAGGAAACTTCGACGTCCATTCCGGTTCGCACGTCGTCGATGGCACAATCGACGATATTGCTCATCAACCGCACGTTTTCCGCCAGCGTCACCAGGGCAACGATATAGGGAACTCTCGATTTCCATCCTTCGTTGGGCCCATGCGGGAAATGCACGATTGAATAACTCCAGACCGAGCCTTTTCCGCTAATTGGCCGCCTCTCGATATCCTTTGACCAGCAATTTGGGCAAAACGGTCGCGGATAGAAGAAAAATTCATCGCACGAGCGGCAAAACGGGATTTCCATCCGGTTATTGTCGACGCTTTTCCAAAAGGCTTCGTCGTAATCGGCCATCAGTTTGACCCCTTTGCCAGGAGCATCATCCCGCAGATCGAAAAGATGTTCCCGTTTCCGGCCACCGCGGCGACCTCCGCGTCGCGCACCTGACGTTCGCCGGCATGTCCCCGCAGCTGTCTAACGGCTTCCAGAACATGCATAACGCCACCGACATGCCCCTGCGACAGCAGGCCGCCATGGGTATTCACCGGCAGATCGCCGGTATGGGAAATTCCTCCGTCCGCGACCAGCCGGCCGCATTCCCCGAGGCCGCAAAACCCCAATGCCTCCAATGTGATCGGCACGGACGCCGTAAAGCCGTCATGGATCGTCACTAAATCAACGTCTTTCTGGGTGAGTCCCGCCTCCTCAAACGCTCTTTTGCCGGCATCTGCCATTCCCAATTCTGGTATATCGGGGGTCTGGCTGACGATTTTGTGGGTTACCTGGGTGCCCACGCCCAATACCGATACCGGTGCGAACGGCAGCGACATTTGCTGCGCGACTTTCCGGGATACGATGACGAAGGCACCCGCGCCATCGACCACGGGCGAGCAGTCAAGACGCCGGAATGGCTCGGCGATCCACGGCGACGATTTATAATCGTCCATCGTAATCGGCTTGCGGTAAGCGGCATTTTCATTCAGTTGAGCATGGCCTCGGAGTGTTATAGCGACCGGTCCAAATACTTCCTCGGGTTCCAACCCGTAAAGATCCAGATACCGTCGTGCCAACAGGGCATACGACACGACAAGGCTGGAACCATAGGGGTTTTCATACTCTTCGGTGCCCTGCTTCATCTGCGTCAGAAAACCATGGGTGCCGGGCGGCCGGTGCGTCGAGGCGTTATCGCCAAACACGCAGACGGCAATATTTATGCGGCCTTCTTCGATCGCTGCAAACGCGCTCAGGATCATCGACATAAAGGCGACGGTGCCGCCAACATCGACGTTTTCTTGAAAACGCGGCTGAATTCCCAAATATTCCGCGACGCCTAGCCCGTGAAGTTGGGTTGGCTCAATGTAAGAGCCGAGCGCGTAGATGGCGTCTATCTTATTTTTTTCAATGCCGGCATCGGCAAGAGCCTTTTGAACGGCCTCCGCCTGAAGATCCAGCGCCGAGCGTCCAGGATGTTTGCCGACCGCCGTCTCGCCAATGCCAACGATCAGACCCGAATTTTTCAAGGACATCCTCCCGGATTAAACGCGATTATCCAATCATACCAATAGACCCCAGAACGGTTTGTTGTAGCCCGGCGCCCGGGGTTCCGGCCAATCTCCATAGTACTCAATAATATTCTGGCTAGGCTTTTTCTTCGACCAGACTTTGATGAATTCGTCGAAGGTTTTGCCCTCTTTCAGCCGGGTCCGGTGCAACTTTTTTCGCCGGTTTTCCGTGGCGGCGAGATCGATTTGATCGGTACCGTCGACGAGCACGACACCATAAACGCCCTCCGCCACAATTGAGGTGATCATCCCTTCCTTGAGGTCTTTGGCGACCAATTCAGTGGGCCTTTCCAAAACGTCACCATAGCCGCCGCCGCCGCCCATGCTGAATATCATTATATCGCCCTCCGAAAACTGTTCGGTTGGCTGACCTGACGATTCAAGTCGGTAATCGCCCGATAGCTTCTGTTCGGTTATCAGTTCGTGTAAATCGAGATTGACTTCCTCGCCGTTCCTGACCTTGTCGAAGAAATCGCTTCCCTGAATGACAACCCTGGGGTTTGGCGGCCCCATATAACCGCCCATAATACCCGGATTATGGCTGATCTTGTCGGCACTGCCCCACGAGTTCAGCAGACAGCCCTGATCGCCGCAGGCGGTCGACACTTCAACCAGAGACGCGCCGCCGCGATATTTCCCGTAACCATGATTATTCCGGTCGATCTTGCGGCTTAACACAAAATGCGGAAGCCGGTTGTCCATGTCCTCGACCTCGCCCGCATCGGTAAACGGTCCCCAGAAAAACCCGACGGCGCTTTCTCCATCGCCGTCAAAACGGCCTCCCTGACCGGCCGCATTACAGGTCCCGGTAATATTGGCTGAATTATATCCGAGGCGATTTTCCCCGGCGAAAGTGAACACATTTTGGTTGCGTGAATGCGGCGCCTGCACTGCAATCTGATAGGGGCTCGCAAAGATAGCCTTGGACCCGAGTACATGCAGACCGTTGGTCACGCACGCAGCGATCGACGTTCCCATCCCATGTGCAATTTCGTCGGTGGAATTTGCGATCGACGGCCCTTCGACCAGATAGCGGCATGTCTCAAGAAGCCCGGCATTCGGGGACAGCCCGCGGAAAAAATAGGAAAACAGATAAACGGCAGTTGCTGCGCGCACCAAATGCCACGTCGCATGCATCGGTCCCTGTCTGTTCTCTGGAGAGACGCCCTGAACCAGAAGAGTGATACCGTCGCCTTCCTTGAACATCGTGACGGGAATGCGCGTCAATCGGAGCTCGCCCCCGATATCATCATCGTTAAACATGACCGCGCGGAAAACGCCGTCGTTCAGTTCCAGCAGGCGTGCCCGCGCCATTCTTTCCGACCGACTTAATATCGTCCTCATACCCCCGACGACATAGTCGAAACCTCGGCGTTCGATTTCGCGGACAATTCTGCGGTGCATCTGCATGAGCGTCGCTACACGCGACTTCAAATCCGACGAAAAGACGAAAGGATTTCTGACCTCGCCGGCCAGCATATCCAGCATGTCCTGATTTAACCTGAAATGATCGCCGATCCGCAGCATCGGGACGTGGAAGCCTTCCTCATATCTAGTTTTCGCCTTTGCGTTGAACCCGCCGGGGGAAGGTGAGCCCGAATCCCCCTGGTGTCCGCCGCATGTCACCCAGGCGACATGGCGGCCTTCAAAAAACACCGGCATCGCCGTGAACATGTCGTAGGTATGTACGCCGCCGCCGAGTTCGTCGTTGAAGAAGTAAATATCGCCGTCCGACAGCCCGACGGTTTGGTCCGGCTCATAGTACTTTTTGGCATATTTTAGCTGGGCGTTATTCAGCATTGTATGGAAGTAAATACCGGTCGCCACCACGACCGGGTCGCCAGACGCGGTAAATATTCCGCAATTCATGTCGCCCGTCATAATCGCCTCGGAAATCGACAACGCCATATAAACGTCGCGTGCCTCCTCCGTTACTGCCGTCAATTTATGAAACAGAAGATCCACATCGACGTCGCTGACCTGGCTCATCCCGAGCGATTCCGCCTCGGTCACCGGCTCAAGACCGTGGCTGATAAGCTCCGGGTCTACGCCCAACCGCTGATCGTACGCATCCCGGTCATAAATAAGACCTTCCCGCAGCATCGCGTATTTATCGAAGAGCTTTCCCATTCCGCATTGTCCTTAATCAAGACTTCGAGCAACCCGACCGCGATTTACCGGGCCGGTCGGCTTAAAACAAAGTTCCCTAAATTATCGACATCCAGGGACCAACCGGGATTTACCGCATATGCCGTGTCAGGCGCTTCGACGACCGCGGGACCCAAGATTTTGTGCCCGAACTTCAATTCGGATTTATCGTAAATAGCGGTCTCGACCGGGCCATTCGAATTCCAGTAAATATCTCTCACCGATTTTCTGCGTGGTTGAGATTTTGCTTTTACTTTCAAAAGCGTGGGTGTCCAGTGCGGCACTTCGCATTGCGCTTTGCACCGAACCACTTCGATTGTGCCCCGGCTGACCTTCGCATCCTTGACTAACTTCTTAACAGTTACCCCTTTGCCGGACGAAGACAGCGTTCTCTCCCGGCCGCTTACGATCAGGTCGATTTCAACAGCGTAGCTGATATCGTCGCCACTAAACCCTTCGCCTTCCATATCGACCAAAGCCTGGCCCCGGAATTGTTCCAGGTGGCCTTCCGCAACGCTCGCATCCTTCAAAGGGACGCCAAGTGTCCGGGCATAAGTGTGTTGAACGTTGGTTGTACTGCTGCCAAATGCGCTGAAAACCGACCCGAACGGAAAGCTATAGATTTTTGATATGCCGACTTCCTCGGCGACCGAACAGGCATGCAAAGGCCCCGAACCGCCAAACGAGAACAAGGTCATATCGGCTAACGGACTGTCATGAACGCCGAGACGCTGCACGAGCTCGACACCCATTTGACGGTTTATCGCGTCCCTCACATTAAAGGCCGCCTCTTCGATGGATGTTTCGAGCGGATCAGCGACTTTTCGTTTCATCACGCGTTGTGCCGCCATCAGGTCGAGCCGCATTTTCCCGCCGAGAAAATTGTCAGGATCAATGTATCCGAGAACCAGGTTTGCATCGGTGACGGTCGGTTCAAGCCCGCCTTTGGCATAGCAGGCCGGGCCGGGGGCAGAGCCCGCACTCTCCGGACCAACTTTCAGGGCGCCGTCGGCGACGCTTGCGATACTCCCACCGCCGGCGCCGATCGATTCGACGTCGATCATTGGCGTCGCGACCGAGACCCCGTCGATCTGAGGCGCCGTATTAAAGCGTTCCAAACCGTCCGAAATAAACGAAACGTCCAGGCTGGTCCCGCCCATATCGGTGGTGACGACATTCTTGAGTTTGAGCATTTTCGCAAGGAATGCCGCGCCCCGGGCGGCGACGGCAGGACCGGAGTGCAGGGTATTGAGGGCTATTGTCTTTGCGACCCGCGCATTTCCGCCATTTGCATGGACAACCAACAAAGGTCTGGCGAAGCCGTCCGCCCGAAGTTTGTCCTCGCCGCGATAAAGTGTTTGCGCCATTTCCGCGTGGATATAGGCGTTCAATATGGCCGAATTCGTTCGCGAATGATCGTTTGCGTCGTGGATTACTTCGGTCCCCAGCTGCATCGGCACGGATCTGAGGTAATGAACGGGGTATCGGGCAAGAATAATATCGCGTGCTCTCAATTCGTTTGCAGGATTGCGCCATGAATTCCCGAAACTGATCACAATCATGCGCGCGCCTTCCTGAACAAGCGTCCGCACCGCCTTCAGAAGGTTATTTTCGTTTACCTCTTTCGTAACCCTGCCCTTGTCATCAACGGACTCCTGCACGCCCATCACCATCGCAGGATCTATAAACCCGTCCAGGACCCGGGCGCTGCCCTGTCCGTACAATTTTCGTTCCTGTCCTTTTGTAACAACCAAACCAAGGCGCGGGCCGGATTTTTGGACAATCAAATTTGTGCCGACCGTTGTCGACACGCGGGCAACCGAAGACTGAAGAAGAAAACTTCCCAGGTCCAAATCGAATTCGGCGCCGCCGGCCTCGATACAGTTGATCAGGCCCTCGGTTATATCGTGCGGCGTGGTCAACACCTTAGCCGTCCGGTTCAGGGTTCCATCCGTAAAAAACCCGTCCGTGAAAGTACCGCCGATATCGACATCAATACTGAACATTTGAAATGCTCTCTCAGTGTTTCATAAAATGATCGCTGAACGCGGAAACCATGGCCGGATCGGTGTCGGCGGCCAAATCCCACTCGGTGATATAGAGTCCCTTCTCACCGAATTCAGCGCCGAGGGCTTCGGGGCCCGCGCCAACTGCCAGTTGCGTAATGACACCTGCACCGCGCTGAGCGGCTCCCGTACCGATAGCCCACGCCGCGCCCAGGGCCTGGGCAGCCGCAATCATTCCGACCGTCAACGGGGAACGGACGAGTATCAGGACCGGAACGCCGAAATACTGGGCTAGGTTAAAGACGGAATCGAAGGCCTTCAGATATCCGAAGGACGACACGGGATCATGTTCGACGAGGACAATGCCCCCGATCCCTCTTTCGCAGTATTCGTTGATCAGCGCGCTGGAAAGCTGGACGACGGAATCGAGTTTCT
>Ga0209403_10001583_pt1 | contig 29215 bp, 25 predicted proteins | sample ArcticOcean_MG_C_8_FD_187440 | JGI IMG/M metagenome (GOLD analysis project Ga0209403, IMG submission 187440) | Marine microbial communities from western Arctic Ocean - ArcticOcean_MG_CB11_86 (SPAdes) (version 2) | ecosystem: Environmental > Aquatic > Marine > Oceanic | place: Arctic Ocean...
GCGTGATCGTAAGTTGGTGATTTTGGCACGCGCCCATGCCAGTAGCATTAATGCCTTTGCTGGTTCCTTTTCCTGGCCTGTGAAAGGAATTGTTACCGGTGTCTATGGGAGCAGACGCATCTTAAACGGCAAACCCCGTGCCCCTCATTACGGTATTGATATAGCTGCGCCCGAAAACACGCCCATATCTGCGCCTCAAGATGGAATTGTACGGATGGTGTCTGATCTATATTTTACCGGATGGACCATTGTCCTTGACCACGGCCATGGTGTGTCTTCAACTTTTCTGCACCTCAAAAAAACCTTTGTTAGTGTCGGGAATAAAATAAGAAAAGGAGCTAAAATCGGCACTGTTGGTTCAACTGGCAGATCTACTGGCGCTCACCTCGATTGGAGAATAAACCTGTTCCAGAAAAGGCTGGATCCCGCGTTAATTGCGGGACCGATGCCAAGCCAATAATTATTAAAATAGCGACGTTGTCTCCTCTTATTCTCGCAAACCAGTTTATTGACATAATTAATTTAAGCTGGTTTTAGAGAGCCTCGACCCATACGTAAATCTTAGCAACATTTCAGGGAAGTTAGACAAAAAATAAAACCGCCTTGGACGACCCAAGGCGGTAAAGTTTTAGGGAGGATATTATTGCGAGTATGTATGTTAAAAATCGATTGCCTAATTACTAAAACCTACCAAAATTAACCACAATCGGCCTAGCTAGTCGCCCCGCCAAGCCGTCTCGATCTAAAACTTCCCACTCCCAAGTGAAAAAAGCCTAAATAAGCCTGACACTTTCACCCCCGCTTGGGACGGTAGTTCCTGAGTACCAAGCCTTAAAATAAGCTAGTGAAACCAAAATTCTTTGGCAATATATATTCGATCCACATCCCTGTGTAACATGGGGAAAACAAACGCCAGTTGGCTACAAAATCATTTTTTCTGTTGATAAGCCGTGGAATCAATCTTGAGATTTAAAATCTAAACGGCCGTTAAAATTTATTAAGGGCTAAGATAATCCGGTGTTCTTCGGTTTTCTCGCCTCTTATTCTCACACAAAATGTAGGTTAGCCCCAAACTTCCTTTGAAGTTTCAGCGACCAGAGCTAGCTTTCGCTATCCGGTTAAACGCAACGGGCCTTAGTTACCGCCGATGAGCAAGGGGTTAACTTGCCGTTTGTAGCCTGCTAGTGCCTCGGTGATGGAGAAGCGCGTCGGGAAGGGAAACGAAATGTGCTTCTGAACCAGCGCGTCGCGCACATATTTCTCGATCGGCATACCCTGGACGACACCCATGCCGCCGAATAACTCCATGCCCTGCTCGGTTATCCGCTGCACCGCTGTCCCGGTGAACGCCGTCGCCATCATCTCGTAGGGTTGCCTGTCGGCGCTGCCATCCTCAAACGCTTCCGGATGATCCTTTGCCCAAGCCGCCGTCCAGATCAGCCGCCGCGCCGCCTCGAGGTTCGTGGCCATGTCGGCGAGAAACAGGCCCACGGCTTGGTGTTGGATAATCGGCTTGCCGCCGGCGACCCGTTCTTGCGTGTATTTCAGCGTTTCCTCGAATGCTGCACGCCCGAGGCCAAGCGTGATTGCGGCGATCGTCACGTGGGTTCCCATATCGGTGCGGCCTGGCGGTGGCGGCCCAAGGATGCGGTCGGGCGGCACGCGTACATTGTCGTAAAAGATTTCGGCGTTATCACCGACGCGGCGGCCGATTTTCGACATCGGGTGGCGCACCAAGCCTTCGGAATCACCTTCGACGAGAAATGCCCGCGGTCCGTCGGGGGTCTGCGCCATGGTAACGATCAACTTGGCCAGGTAACCAACGGTCTGAAAGTTTTTGGCGCCGTTGATCAACCATGACCCATCCGACTGCTTGACCGCGCGCGTCCTGAAGGCCACATCGGGCGGTGTCTCGGTGAAATAGTCGTAGCCGAGATCGGTGTCGGGCTCGTGAACGGCGACGGTGGTAAAATAGGTGTCGTCCTCGAGAAAACGCGGGATGAAATAAGCCCGCTGTTCGTCGGTCATGCGAATTTCGAACCAATCACGCGCCCGCCGCGCCGTCAGCATGAAATAATAGGCCGTGCCTGTGTCAGCGACTGCCAGTTCCTCGGCGACGGTGCACGCGGTCAAATGATCGGCAGCGCCGGCGCCACCATTCTCCTCCTGCAGCACAAAGCTGCGGAAGCCGAGCTGCGAGCCCTTTTTCAATACCTCCCACGGTATGCGGTCTTCCCAGTCCGGTTTGGCATCGAGTTCGAGCGCGATCGGCTTGATCTCGTTCTCGGCGAAGTCGCGCGCCATTTGCTGGAACGCCCGTTGCTCCTCGTTCAATCGGATATCGAACATCTTCATCTAGCTTTCAAATAGAAGGACGACAAGTTTCACCGGCTTTCCCCACCCAGACTTTAGCTCTCTTAATTTTCTAACTACTGATCAAGTTACTACAGTAATTTAAGGATCATCACATAAGTCAACAATACCATTGTAAGATAAAGTTAATTATGCAGGGTTGCACCTAAGAAATGCTTTTGTCAGGTTAACAGGTACGATATCTCAGGGTTCGGGTTCAGGTAAACAAATTTTGTGCTGGTACAATGGTGGTCTTCGATTATCGATCTGACTTCTATGAGGTTTCAAATCTCGAAGAAGCAATGCAAAAAATCTTAACTCCTGAGGGCGGTCTTTCACCCTCTGAGCGTTGGAAAATAAAAACACCTATTCTCGCAGAGATGCTAACTAAACGCCTAAACCTTTCATCCAATAATAATATTATTGACTACGGGTGCGAAGTTGGACGCATCAATAATGCCAGATCTAGTCGGCGGAAATATTAACGCGCCTGTGATTATGATCGCCGAAAAGGGTGCGGACTATATTTTAGGAAAATGACTTTTTTTAATGTGTTCTTTTAGCCAAAAGCGGACATAAAAGGTAAAATGAATTTTAGTCATATGCTCGTTGGAACTTCTAATCCGGTCCGAGTAGCCCAATGCGGTGAGACCCCCTAGGCAATTGAAAGTGAAGATCGTTTGGTTACTTACTTTTCCCTCAAGCAGATTTTATGGTGCTCATTTGCGTAGCGCATTATTGTGGTGAGTAACGGCATCGTCACTGAAACAGCAAAATATAACTTCTTTGGGATACTCATTTTTTTCTAAGAATGAATAGACGGTTTTTAGGGCTATAATTGCCGCTTTATCCGGAGGAAACTTATAAATTCCTGTACTTATCGCCGGAAACGCAATACTTACAAATTTACTTTCCTCCGCCAGTTTTAAAGAGTTTTCATAGCAATTTGTGAGAAGTTCTTCTTCTGCAGACTCACCCCCGTTCCAGATTGGACCCACTGTATGAATTATCCAGTCAGCCGGTAGTTGATACCCTCGTGTCAGCTTAGCATGTCCTGTAGGACAACCACCCAGGGTACAACATTCTTTTAACAATTCAGGACCTGCAGCTCGATGAATTGAACCATCAACTCCTCCCCCACCTAAAAGGGTCCGATTAGCTGCATTAACAATGGCGTCAGTTTGAAGTTTTGTAATATCTGCTTTTATAATTTTAATCTGTTCTTCCATAAATGTTCTCTTATTTGGGCCCAATATTATTTTATGTTTATAATTCCACATGTTTAGCTCAGATTCGGAATGCTTTCTTTTCTATGCTAGATACCATTTCCTAATCGAAATTCATGCAGGGAGTTCATCATGTTTCAAGTCCTGGATGACAGTGTCGGGGACTATGTCGCGCTCAAAGCGATCGGTAAAATCACCTCAAGAGACTACGATACATTGATCCCATATCTTGAAGAAGCCATAAAAAAAGAGGGGCCCCTTAATATTTTATGCGATATGACAAATTTCGACGGCATGGAGATCAAGGCAGCATGGCGTGACTTCAGGTTTGGTATGCGTCACATCCAAGACTCCCACCGCTGTGCACTCGTTGGTGCAAGTAAGTGGGTCGAATGGTGCGTAAAAATTACCGTTCCTTTTTTTAAACTTGAGGTAAGGTTATTCCAAACAGGTCAAGAAAAAGAAGCCAGGAACTGGCTAGCAGATTGATACATCCGTTTTACAGGCATGTTTTAATTCGCCGTATAGCCTCAATAATATTTTCAGTAGAATTTGCGTACGAAAAACGGATATAGCCCTCTCCTAAATGCCCAAAACTGGTGCCCGATATGAGAGCAACGCCGGCTTTGTTTAGACACACTTCCTGGAGGTCTAAAGATTTATACCCCGTACCACTTATGTTAGGAAAAGTATAAAACGCCCCCCCGGGTTCCGGGCAATTAAAACCAGGGATTTGATTTAGTTCATTAACAATTACCTGCCGCCGTTCATCGAAGGCGTTGGTCATTTTATCAACCGCATCCTGAGGCCCTTCAAGCGCCGCAATCCCAGCATATTGCGTTGCCGCATTGACACATGAATGACAGTTGATGGAGAGCCTCGTAGCAATTTCAATCAAACTTTCGGGCCAAACACCATATCCCAAACGCCAACCCGTCATGGCGTAGGTTTTCGACCAACCGTCAAGTAATATCAGTCGGTCTCGAAGTTGCTCGTATTCAAGCAAACTCACATGCTCTCTACCATCGTAAAGTATGCGAGAATAGATTTCGTCAGAAAGGACGCATACGTGGGGGTGCTCAGCTAACCCATGGACCAACTTCTCGATTTCCGTCCTCGGGACAGTACCGCCAGTAGGATTTGACGGTAAGTTTATAATTAAAAGACGGGTATTTGAATTTATCAAAGATAATACTTCATCGGCATCAAAACCATAACCTTTATCCTCATGAAGAGGCATTGGGATGGGTGTTGCACCCGTATAATTGATGACGCTCTCGTAAATTGGGAAACCTGGGTTTGGATAAATTATTTCGACACCTGGCTCGCCAAATATTTTTATTGCAAAAAACATCGTAACCTTCCCTCCGGGAACTATCATCACCAGGTCTGGATCAACATCAACACCCCGGTATTTTTTGATATCGGCACTGACAGCCCGACGAAGCTCAAGTATACCATTCGCGGGAGTGTAACCGTGGTGCCCATCTCGAAGTGCTTTTACGCCAGCCTCAACAATATGATCCGGCGTTTTAAAATCAGGCTGCCCAATCCCAAGGTTAATTATATCCTTACCCTGTTGGGCTAACGTTTGCGCACGGGCTAGCACTTCAAAAGCTGATTCTGTTCCTAATCGAGATAAAGCATCGGATGGTTTGATCATGGATTCCCCCAGGGTCAATAAACTCATTGTTTAATAGCAAGTGGTATAAGAAAGTAACAGATCGAAAGTTCCACGATTTAATGTCAAGATAAAGTAATCGCCACTAGACTGCTAAAAACATCACACAGTCCGTTTATCTATAAAAAAATTTACCCTTACTATTAGTTAAACTGAAGAAAGTCTAAAGGAAGGATCAAATAGACCTACAATAAACTGAATGTTTTTTTCATTATCAGTGTTATTTGCGGATATTTGATTATTTTTGAGTCTGTGACTCATGCCGAACACTTTAACAAGAGGCCAAAAGGGAAACATGGTCCTGGTCCCGGACAAAATGAGCTAATTTAAAAAAAATCGGATAGCGAAGATTTTGAAAATGATGGAGATGTAATTGTAAAAGGCGGACATGTTCCTACCCTATTAGAATCAGGTAAAAATGTTTTCCTTTATTATCAGTGGTTTCCTAAAGACATTACAAAGAAAAAGTGGTTCGATCATATAGGTGTTTCCATAAGCCGGGAATCTGGCTCAACCTGGGATGATACGGTTGGTTTAGAGATTACGGGTATCCCGCAGCATCTCTTGGGGAGACAAGGTAGGCCCATGGATCCTGGCGCCGTTAGTTTGAGCAATGGAAAAATCAGACTATTTTTTACGTTGGAGAAAAATCAACCACACAACAAAGTCATAGGTGACGCTAAAATTCACTCGGCACTCTCGAATAACGGAATTAATTTCGTATATGAACCTGATCCTCGGCTCCAAATTGATGACGTTGATTTGAGAGATCCAGCAATCGTTTATTTTAAAAACAAATGGCATCTTTATGCGCCTAATCAAAAGCGCAGTGGAACAGGTTATTACGCGACTTCAACGGACGGTCTAAACTTTGTTAGACAGTCGGACGTGTCTGTTTCCCAAAGAGGAGACTGGTTGGGTAACGCTACCACTGCAAATGGAAAAATATTTTTTTTCGGAACTGTGTGGGTTGGTACTTCTTCAAACGGTAACGATTGGGATAGCAACAGGTCTAGAGGTCTGGGACCGGATCCCGCGGTAATTTACCTAAAAAACGGCCGCTGGTTGGGCATCACGTTTCGGCGCATGAATTAGTACAATTTTAGAATAGAACCCCTACTACACTCCAATAGCTCTAGGCTATATCGAGCTCGGCTTTTACTGTTGATGCTTTTCAAACTTATTATGACTTTGTGTAATAATTAATACCATTTCATTGAATTAACGAAGCCGAATGATTTAGTTAGTCAATTAGCTTTTTTTCTGGCTGTATTATCAGTTTTACCTTTATTTAATTGAGACGGAGTTAAGAATATGAAAGAAACGAAAGCTCTGACGTCAGTGCCAGACGGCATCGTTCATGTACCTGTTACACCATTCACTGAAAATAATGAAGTCGACTTAGATATCTTTGGCAAAGTCATAGAGTTTCTCGTAAGTCAAAATCCGGGTTCCTTGTGCGTAAATTTACATCTCGCCGAAAACCTTAACTTGACGTTAGAGGAGCGTAAGCAACTTGCTAAAGCCTCTGTTGAAGTAACCTCCGGGAGAACGCCGGTTATAATCCACGTTAGTACACCCGGAACTGATCAGGCGGTTGATTTAACACGTCACGCTGAAGAAATCGGAGCCGACTGCATAATGGCTATCCCACCATACTACTGGAAGCCGTCGCAAGAAGGAATTTACGAGCATTTCGCAGCCATCATGTCCGCCAGTGAATTACCTTTTATCGCATATAATTCTCCGGTTTTTATGGATGGAATAGGCGTTTCTCCGGAAACATTAGTCAGGCTTCTGGAGCGCTTTCCTCAGTTTATCGGCATCAAAGACGCAAGCCACAACTGGGAAACATATCTTGAATTAGGTCGCGCTAGTAAGGCCATTAAACCTGATTTTGGTCTTTTTGCTGGAACGGAATGGATGATCCCAAGTCTGACCCTTGGGGGGAATGCGTGCATGTCTATTTTTGGGGGGATTGTTCCCCGGTTTGTGGAATCCCTCTATCAGGCAACTGTCCAAGGTGATCTGAAGTTTGCCTTGGAGCTGCAGTACAAATATTCTGAGTTATGGCAGATAGCGAAGGTTGATTATCCAGCTCCAACAAAAGCTATGTGGGAAATAATGGGACGTCCGGTTGGGCCCCCCAGACGTCCACAAAGCCCGGTCTCAAAAGAAAACAAAATATATATGGAGGAAACGTTAGATCGACTCGGTTTACTCCACTCGGAACCACATGGTTGGTAGAAAGAAAGTTACTTTCAAACGTTGCGCAAAGAAGCCGGTGGTTGCTCGGATAATATTCATCAGGTATTTGTTCTGACGGGGCTACCAAAAGTGGGCTCCCTAAATGGCGTGGGTGGCAATTGCCAAGTGCCTGTAGCGGGTGGGCGAACTTCTGCATCCACATGAACATCTATCAATGCCGGTTTACCAGAAGCAACGGCATGCTCCAAAGCATCCTTAAAATCGTTTGATTTTGTGACGGTCGTACCATGCACACCGCAGGCACGAGCAAGGGCAGCAAAATCGGGATTATAAGGTTCTTGATTATCGCCCCTATAAAACCCTGTTCCAATTTCCCGACCCCCGAACATGCCATACTGAATATCGCGTATAGCACCCCATGCAAAGTTATTCCAAACTACCCAGGTACAAGGGATATCGTATTCAATCGCGGTGCACAGGACATGCGGTGTCATGGTAAATCCACCATCCCCGCAAATCGCAACACAAGGCCGATCCGGCGCTGCCAATTTAGCTCCCAAAATGCCTGAGACACCAAATCCCATAGCTGAAAACCCCCATGAATTAAGCATGGTCTGTGGCTCACGGGCTTCCCAAAACTGCATAAACCAGTTGTGATGAACTCCCGAATCAAGCGAAATTATTGCATTGTCTGGAAGAACTGCACGTGTATCGGCGACCACCTGTTCGGGTCGCAGTGGCGATGTCTTAAGCTCAAAATTAGGTTTTATAAAATCGTTCCACTCCTGCCGCCAACCCTCTAGGTCTGCCAACCAAGACCTTCTCTCTGGAACCGACCCTAAGACGGTTTCCATCGCTCCTAACATCTGCCTTAGGAAACTTCCAGCATCCGCGATTATTCCAAGGTCGGGAACATAATTCCGCCCTATCTCATCACCGTCAATATCGACATGTATAAGTTTGGTCGAAGGAAAATTCCATGAATAGCCGGGTATCCACGAAGACGAGGATCGGTCGTCGAAACGAGCACCAACGGCAAGAATTAAATCGGCATGGCGACCGGCCTGATTGGCAGGGAATGTTCCATTGCGACCGATAAATCCTAAGGACAGTGGGTGCGCCATTGGAATGCAACCCATCCCATTGGGGGAACTAATTACCGGAATAGTCAGCCGTTCTACCAGTTCCATTAATTCTGGTCCGGCTTCTGCTAAAGTTACACCATGCCCTATGAATATCACAGGCCTTTGTGCCGCTCCAAGCATGGTCAACGCCTTATCAATATCAGCTGGGTCAGCACCCGACCGTTTGCGGGTCTTCGAATGGGACGAGGGTTCAAGTTGAACGTCAGCCTCTTCTTGAAAAATATTGAACGGGATATCAATCTGCACCGGACCAGGTCGTCCGGAAACAGCAATGTCAATGGCTTGGCGTAGAGTTAAGGGTAGCATATCTACACGCGTGGGCTGAAAACTTCGCTTAACTACGGGTTTTAAAACCGAAGGAAAGTCTGCGTTAAAATGGCGATTGATTTCCTGGAATGGTCCACGATTAAACTGTTGAGTGGGAACGTTAGCAGTTAAGGCTAATATAGCGGATGAATCTGATAGAGCAGTTGCCATCCCCATTACGATATTAGCTGAGCCGGGACCACATGAAGTTAATGTAGCTACCGGTTGGTGTTTGATCCTAAAATAAGCATCTGCCATATGTGCCGCTGTCTGCTCGTGACGTGGAGAGATCAGTTTAACCTCGTCACGGACATGATATAGTTCATCAAGTAGGCCAACATTGCCGTGTCCACAAATACCAAATACGTACGGTATCTTTTCTTGAACTAGAAACTGGGCAATTAGTTCTCCACCCTTCATAGTTTAACTCCTAAATTAAAAATTTCGTAATTCACTTATCTCTCCCCAAATTAACAAGCTATTCGTCCGATACCGGAGTAGTTACCACTATAAACACTAAATCGGATAGGCCTGAATTAGTAATTGAGTGCTCTATGCCGGGTGGAATGTGTATAACATCATGGCGACGCACAACGTTAGTTTCACCGTTAATCTCCATTGAACCTTCACCCTCTAGAACGTGATAGATTTGCTCCTGAACTGTGTGAGTATGAGCAGCGACATAAGCCATGGGTTGATAGCTGGAAATTCGATAGTCAATCAATTTAATGTCAGTATCACCAGGACCGACCAGTGCTTTCGATAGCGCACCACCAAAGTGATTGGGAAATTGTTGCCATGGTACTTCGGCAATATTGCGTATCCCGGATTTGCCAATTTTATTACCCATAAATCCTCCTTGTAGGTCAGAAACTGTCGAGTTTCGCCGTTATATGTCCATTTTCAACGCGCCTTTAAATTCCATACAAGGCAGTATCAAACTATCCTTGATACTGCTGCCAAATAGTTCCGATCCTTCCAAGGGTTAGGAAGCCTTAGCGGCAACCGTTTCCATCTCTATGAGTAGTTGTGGGGTAGCAAGCGAACTTATATTAAGCCATGTTGATGCAGGCGTATGATTACTATTCAAATATTTTGCCCTATGTTTCATATGAATGTCGATTCCATTCGGATCAGTTGAAAACACCGTAAGTTTAACGATATCTTCCACACCAAATCCAGCATCTTCTAGTGTTAATATTGTATTTTGCTAAATTTGTTCATCTTGCTCTTCAAGGGTTTCAAGCGTTTTTCCGTCAGGCGTTATACCGACCTGACCAGCGAGGTAAAGCCAACGCGCATTCGATGGTATCTCAACAGAATGGCTAAACCGATGGTTGGGAGGAGGTGCTGTAGTTTGGGGGTTGCGTGTGATAAGCATCAATTTCTCCTCTAAGATTTGATAAACATTAATTTTAGGAAATAGGATCTTCCTCGACAATACTCAAGGGTATGTATGTGAAGTCTAACCCCTATGCCGGAAAAAAATTGCGATCTAGCTCGTCCCTATGAACGGGAATCTCTAGGCTATTAAAATAATGAACCAACCAAAAAATGAGATAAAGGTAACCCGTGGTATTGGTTTTATGATTATAGCTGTCACGTTTTTTAACCTTAAAGACGGAATTGCAAAATATCTAAGTGCAACTTACCCCATTATCGAACTAGTATTTTTTCAATATATCATAATGTTAGTAATTATTCTGCCCATTGTTGTCTTTCGAGGTGGGTGGCATAGCCTCGCAACTAAGCACCCCTATTCATTGCTTCTTCGGGGTGCCATAGGCGTGGTTGCCGTGGGACTTCTATTTACAGCCGTCTCCCAAATTCCTATCGCAGATGCCTACGCCATCAGCTTTATTTCTCCAATTGTTGTAACATTGCTCTCACCATTTCTTCTTGGAGAAAATGTAGGTATTCGCCGTTGGTTCGCCGTTGCGACGGGTTTTGGAGGCGTATTACTGGTGATCCAACCTGGTTTCCAGGAGTTCCAATCTGGCTCGCTGATCGCTATCGCTGCCGGTGTTATGTTTGGCCTATACGGAATTGTAACCCGCAAACTCACCCAACAAGAACTACCTCTGATAATGATGGTGTACACCTCATTTGTTGGAGTTGTTGGTGTGTCTGCATTTTTACCCACCATCTGGGTCACACCCCAACTAGATCATGGCGTTATGATATTGGCTAAGGGTGTTCTGGCTACCGTTGGACACGCTTTTATGGTCTATTCCTATGCGGCGGCACCCGCCGTAGTAGTCACACCCTTTTTATACACATCGATGATTGCGGCAACTATACAAGGCTATTTTATTTTTGGCGATTTTCCAAACATCATTGCTTGGATCGGTATCACCACTATTATTGTCTGTGGCATTTTTATTACCCTGAGGGAGGCCAAGCAGAACCCTTCGGTGCGCTGACTAAATCAACACGTAACCTCCGTTAAGCGTTAACATGGTAAAGATCAAACTTTTCGATTTTCCTTGCCAGTTGTTCATTACTGCCCTGAGGCATGGCGCTTTCGTATTTGTTTATCGGGTTGCGTTTTAAAACTTCAACCTAAAGCAGTTTAAGTAGGTCCTCTTGATCAGCCATCACCTCGTAATCACTGAATATTACTTATGAAAATTAATGGTGAATTAGTTAAACAACCTTTTAGAAACCTGTCTCTCTTCACTGAGGTATAAAAGTATTTTTAATATTAAGTGTTTACAAAAAATTCCTTCCACAAGAGTTGTCAAAGGTGGTGATACTTCATAATAGAGATTTACCCCCAAATCTATCACGCCATTTTGGCAAGACATCCTCATTTACCACATATTTAGGAACTTCCCCTTTAAGGGCCGAATAGACGGCTGCTTCCACCCAAGGAACAGCGGGGATAAGACCACCCCCATGGTTAGCGGTAATCATATGAGGCGAGAGTAATACTTTGTCTTCCAGACCCAATAACGCTGATTGTGGGTTGGGTGGCTCCTCAGTTAAGGCATCCAAAGCTGCACCCGCAACCTTTTCCTGAAGAAGGGCATCCACTAACGCGTTGAGATCAACACATGGACCGCGCGCCGCGTTCACTAATATTGCGGTTGGTTTCATTTTCTCTAAAGCTTCAGTCGATATCAAGTTGGTGGTTTCCTCGTTAAGGTCACAATGGAGCGTAACTACATCGGACTGATTTAATAAAGTCTCCAAATCCACCCGCTTCACATTGTGATGCACAAATTTGGCATCCTCGACATAAGGATCATGGGCCAAGAGCGTTACGCGCCACGGCGCAAACAGATCAGCCAAACGAGATCCAATCCGGCCGAGACCAATTATCCCGATGGTTATCCCTTCATATCCGTCACTAATGCGCGACCCTACGTAGGTACCAAATAGTGATGGATCACGCCAATTACCACTTTTTACGGCGCGATCTTTTTCACGTACTTTTTTAAGAAGACATAATATATAAGCCATAGTACCCTCAGCGACACCCCCCCAATTACTCTCCGTGGGACTATGCACCACAATTATACCAAGCTCGCTCGCAGCATCGACATGAACGTTATCGTAGCCATTTGTATATTTTGCGATCATACGAAGTTGCGGCGCACTTTCGAGAGATTTACGTGTGATTTGAATTGTTCGGTTGGCGACCCCTACTCCCACCACAGTATCAGCGTCAAATATAATTTCTTCTTCCTGTCGATCTTTCTCGTTACTGTCCCACGCCCCTCTTTGCCATACTACCTTGATGCCAGCTTTTTCCATGCGCATGTATGAGTCTCCAGTCTCATCAACCGGATGGTAAATCTTAACTATCGGTTTCTCCATATACTTACTCCCTTGCTTATATACCGGCTTCCGGCGTATGAGGGCTTATGCTAACTTTTCCAGCAAATACCACCGTAATATAAATTTAGGATTGGAACCATAATCACCGTTAATTTGACATTTGAATTCAACCAAAATATTTTTTTAATCACTTTAATCTATAAACAATTTAGGCCTCAATTTTTTGAAATGGAATTTGCTCTCTTTTCGTAGAGATATCTACGGAGGACTAACGGCTGCCGTGGTTGCTATACCTCTCGCTCTGGCGTTCCGCGTCGCTTCCGCACACGGATCTACGGCAGAATTGTTCGGTGCAATCTTTGTTGGTTTCTTCTCAGCGTTACCTGGCGGAACTCCAAGCAAAATTTCCGGACCAACAAGACCAATGACAATGGTAATGGCCAGTCTAAAACCTCAATCGCCCAGCCGCTGCGTTGGCTATTCGTGTGAAAGTAGGTGTCGATGATCACTTGTGCAAAAAAACTGGTCTTGATAGCAATTACCTCTGGTCTATGTACGACAAGCATGGAATCAAAGGCGGACACCGTTAACGTATTTGCAGCTTCAAGTCTTGTAAAAGTCCTTTCAGAAGTTAGACGGCAATATCTATCAAAATCATCCGAGAAAATAACAAATTCATTTGCCGCCAGTTCAACTTTAGCCAATCAGATCGCTAGGGGAGCTCCATCCGATATATTTATATCTGCAAATAAGTCATGGATGAATTTTCTAGATAAACAGTTAGCTATTAATACCTCATCCAAAAAACCATTTCTGTTAAATCGGATAGTATTAGCTGCTTATGAAAAGAATTGGCGTCCTATTGAGGTTTTAACAAAAAAAACAGTAAATACGTTGCTTTCTGGAGGCCGTCTATCCATTGGGGATCCAACTCATGTTCCAGCAGGCATTTATGGAAAACAGGCTCTCCAGACATTGGGATTATGGAAAATCGTCCAAGACCGGCTGGCGCCCGCTGCCAATGTCCGGGCGGCATTAGCCATGGTAGAGCGCAACGAGACCCCAATTGGGTTGATCTACCGTACCGACGCATTAAACAGTAAGAAGGTAAAAATCGTTTTTACCTTCCAGAACACCTCACATAACCAGATTGAATATATTATGGCGATAGTTCAAAGCAAAGAAAGGCCAGCCGTGAAGGCATATTACAACTTTATAATGAGCCCGGCGGTAAAACATATATATGCTAGATTTGGATTTGAGTTACCTTAGACATGACGATTCTTTCCCCAGTTGAATACGAGATTGTTCTTCTCAGCGTTCAAGTAGCAACGTGGAGTGTGTTGATCAGTATGCCTCTTTCCCTTGCTACGGCATGGTTGCTATCCCGCCGCCAGTTTTATGGTCATTTAATCGTGGATGGACTAGTACATCTGCCAATGGTGATTCCACCGGTAGTTGTGGGCTACGTACTTTTGCTTTTATTCGGTCGGCAAGGACCAATCGGTGGTTTTTTAAGTGAAGTTCTGGGAATTACGATAGCCTTTACTTGGAAAGGCGCGGCAATTGCGTCTGCTGTTATGGCTTTTCCTCTGATGGTCCGGGCTATACGACTTTCATTTCAAGCAATTGACGAAGGCCTGGAAGAAGCAGCTGCAACACTCGGAGCATCCCCTTTCCGAGTTTTCTTTACTATAACCATTCCAATCATCTCGCCTGGTCTCATTGCTGCTGCAATACTGGGATTTGCGCGGAGCTTGGGTGAATTTGGTGCGACTATAACCTTTGTTTCCAACATACCTGGCGAAACGCGCACACTTCCCTTAGCCTTGTTTACGCTGATTCAAACGCCTGGTGGAGACGCGGCTGCGGTCCGTTTACTTAGTATTTCAGTTATACTTGCACTAGGTGCCCTTATAGCATCAGAGTATTTGGCAAGACGTATTACTCGACAGGTAAAGAGATAGCTGTGCTTAGCGTAAATATTACCAAGGTATTTGACTCCTTCCGGCTTGAAACTCAGTTTGAAGTTGAAGAAGGAAGTATTACAGCCATATTTGGCAAATCCGGCGCTGGTAAGACCTCGACCATCAACGCCATTGCCGGACTTACTCGCCCCGATGTTGGAGTTATTCAGATAGGAAATACAACTTTATTTGATCAGAACTTGAGGATTAATCTGCCAATTTATAAACGACAGATTGGATATGTATTTCAGGATGACCGTTTGTTTCCGCACATGACTGTACAAAACAACCTAATTTATGGCACACCCAAAAACCGGGACGTGGCGAACTCGCTAAATCTGACCGATATAACTGGGCTTTTGGAATTAGCACCACTTTTAGAAAGGAGGCCAAGAACTCTTTCGGGAGGCGAAAAACAAAGAGTAGCTATTGGAAGAGCCTTACTATCTAACCCCAAACTCCTTCTTATGGATGAACCACTTGCGTCTATCGATGTTCAACACCGATTTGAAATATTACCATTTATTCAGAGGGTGCGTGAGAAAACTGGCATCACAATTATTTATGTTACCCATGCATTAGAGGAAGTAATTTTTATAGCCGATCAAATTATATTGCTTTCGGAAGGACAGGTAACAGCACAAGGTACTGTTGAAGAGATTATGAGCAGACTTGACCTGCATCCTATGACTAGCCGGTTCGACGCGGGTGCTGTTATCTCCGCGATATACTCTGGGTATGATAAAGAATTTGATCTGGGTGAATTATCTTTCGATGGCGGCACTCTCCGTATTGCAGGATTAAATGCTGAAATCGGAATTCATTTAAGGGCCCACATTCGAGCTCGTGACGTTTCCCTGATGCTGGACAAACCAAAGGATACGAGCGTCCTGAATGTATTTAAAGGTGAGCTAATAGAGATACGCCATGAAGACGGGCCTCAGCTTGATCTGTTGATCAATATTGGAACCCCTTTGATAGCCCGAATTACGAGAAAATCTCTAAATGATCTGAACTTAGGCATTGGCTCAAAAGTATATGCCATGATCAAAGCTGTTGCGATAGATCGTAGAACCCTTGGTACTAGCCTAGCTACATCATCTAGCGAGACAAAACCAAAGAAAGTTTAAAACGGCGGTAGTTCATCGTCTTCCCGTAAAGAATAAAGCGTTGGGCAGGAAGCCCCCATCACCAAAACGGTGGGCATGAGAAAAAAATATAGGTTTAACGCTTTAAGAATTTACGCTTGTTTAGTTTCAGATAGTCTATCCAGCCGAAGCCTGTGGCGATTATCTGTTAACCGCCACCCGCACGCAAGAACCGCCCCTAATACGCCAAATGTTGTACCGCCAGCTATCAGGAACATGATCAACAACTGGTATTTCACCGCCTCCATAGGTTCTATTCCGGCTAAAATTTGTCCAGTCATCATTCCTGGAATGGATACCAAACCAATCGCCGACATAGAATTTATGATCGGGATGAGGCCACTCCGAATGGCATTCCGCAGAACACCACTCATAGCCTCCTTGATGGTGTGACCCAGCGCCAGACGTGATTCAATAGCACTGCGTTCGCGTCCAATGCTTGTCAAAAGGCGGTCTAACCCAACGGCGATACCAGTCATCGTATTACCAAGGATCATGCCGAATATGGGTAACGCAACCCGGGCTTCATACCATGGCTCCGGCCGCACTTGGGTAGTCAAAGCAAATAAAGTAACCACGGTTCCCGCAATCAACATAGCTGTCGTGCCAAGACCATACGCCCACCAACCAGTTAACTGCCGCGACTGCCGCGCCATTACTTCGCGGCCAGAAAATAAGATCATAGTCAATCCCATGACGGATGTGAAAAGAGGCGAGGCTAGGTCAAATAAAGCTTTGAGAACCAAGCCCACGAGCAGTAATTGAATGACCATCCTCGTTGCTGCAATTATCATTTGCTTGGCCAAGCCAAGACGCAGGGCAATAGACAATAGAGCATTTATGATGAGCAATAGGGCGGATATTCCCACATCTATGGGACTGAGCGAAATAAAGTTCAAGCTATATCCTCCGAAACTACCCCAGAATTCATCTTGAGGCACCGAGTGGCCAGGCGATTTGCTTGATCGGAAGAATGCGTAACAATCAGGATAGAAACATCCTCGGCAAGCTTTTGCAGAAGAATTTGCTCCACCATCGTCTCCGATTCTGGATCGAGACCGGAAGTAGGCTCGTCCAATAGCATTACGCTTGGAGAAACCAAAATTAACCGGGCAAGTGCTAGCCGCTGACGCTCTCCGGTCGACAGCCTCGCTACTTGCCAGTTTAAAGCATCGGGCCCAATCCCAAGTTTAGGCAGCAGCTCGCCGGCGCTTTGATGATTGGGAAAATGAATACCCACATCGTCAGCCCACCATCCGGATTCGGTAGAAAGATAACAAACCGCACGCCGCCACTCGGGTGCTGTATATTCGTTTTTGTTCACTTGATTAAGAAACACTGATCCTTTGTTCGGATCGAGATCAGCAATGGCACGCAGCAATAACGTTTTGCCGGCACCAGATGGTCCTTTTAGGACCACGCATTCACCCTCATTTAGATCGATGCTGAAAGGTTTTATTCCTGGGCGGCTTAAGTCTTGTATACTAAGCACACGTTAAATTCCCGGTTTATTATTCGTCCCTAGAACCATATCAATCGTGTGTAATCTTGGGGAGCAGAATTTCGGCCACCTATTCAACTAAATCGATTGACACAAAACGCTGCCAATAAAACCAGTATAACCAAGAAATATACTGTTAAACGATTGACAGAGACCTTGGTCAGGCCTATCACATGCGCGCATTTATAGGGAATATACTCCCACCGTTTCAAGCCTCGCCGAATTGATAAAACTTACATGGCCCTTAAAAAGCCCCCGCTCGCGTTTCTGAACGGTAGAATGACCCGCATCTTTCCGTTTCTTTCTTGGTCGGAAATCACCAATAGGGATACATTCGGAGATGACCTAAAGGCAGCATTTACGGGTGCCTTGATTATGATACCCCAAGGCGTTGCCTTCGCAACCATTGCCGGTATGCCACCGGAATATGGGCTTTATGCGGGAATGCTTCCGGCAATCGTTGCTGCTTTATTCGGCTCTTCATGGCATTTAGTTTCTGGGCCCACCACCGCCGCTTCACTCCTTATTTTTTCAGCCATCGGCGTCATGGCCGAACCTGGAACACCGGATTACGTGAAGTTGGTCCTGACACTCACGTTTATGGTCGGATTAATAGAGTTAACGATGGGCTTATTGCGTATGGGTGCTTTGATTAATTTCATTTCTCATACTGTTGCAATCGGTTTTACCGCCGGCGCAGCGATACTTATAGCAGCTAGTCAAGCCCGATATTTTTTCGGGCTCGAGGTGCCCGGCAATTCACCCTTTTACGAAGTGGCTTTAATTCTCATCCGGGAATTCGATAAGATTTCATTAGCTACCACGACTGTTGGATTGACCGCTATCGTCACGGGCCTCCTCGTGCGCAAGGCCTTTCCTAAATCTCCATATATGATTTTTGCGATGTTAGTTTCTTCTCTACTTGCCCTAGCGCTTAAAGAATTCCAAGGGACCGAAGTACCAACGATCGGCACTATTAACTCTGGACTGCCACCTTTGTCGGCACCAAGTTTTTCAATCGAGGTATTCAGAGATTTAGCATTGACAGCCGTCGCGGTAGCACTATTTGCACTGACCGAAGCGGTAACCATTGCCCGGTCTATTGCCATTAGAACCGGCCAACAACTGGATGGAAATCAGGAATTCATCGGTCAGGGGCTATCTAACCTTGTTGGCGGTTTTTTCTCTGGATATGTCGCTACCGGGTCATTCAATCGGAGCGCTCTAAACTTTGCCTCCGGAGCAAAAACGCCAATGGCCGCAGTCGCTACAGGCCTAATTCTTCTTGTTATAACGCCTTTCATCGCACCCCTGGCTATTTATCTACCCAAAGCGACCGTAGCCGGCATATTGTTTCTGGTCATCTCCGGGTTAATCGATATCCCCCATATTCGCCAAATTATATCATCCAGCAAGTCCGAGACCACGGTCATGCTCGCGACTTTTGGTTCCGTCCTATTCTTCAATCTTGAAGTTGCGATTTTTGTCGGCGTAGTCCTGTCAATATTTTTCTACCTCAACCGCACTTCGCATCCCAACGTGATGACGCTAGCACCAGATGCAGGGTCACCACGCCGCCGGTTCAGCGCTGATCCCAGATTACCAGAATGCCCCCAAGTAAAAATCGCTCGTATTGATGGATCTCTCTTCTTCGGAGCGGTTTCCAGCGTTATTGAACAGTTGAGACGGTTTGAAAAAAGGATCCCACCACAGAAGAATCTTTTAGTGGTTACGTCTGGCATGAATTTCATTGATATGGATGGTGCGGAAGCCCTTGCTAACGAAGCTCGGCGACGACGGACTATGGGCGGGCAGCTTTATTTTGTTGGTATCAAAGATACCGTAGCCCATGTATTGGAACGAACCGGTTTTTTGGATGCAATTGGACGTGATAACATTTTTGACTCCAAGACAGCGGCCCTACAAAATGTATACGCTTGTTTAGATAAGGAAATTTGTGCCAACTGCACAAAACGCATCTTTCAGGAATGCGGCGTGGAACCCGCCACCAACCCGCCACTGACGCCATTGCCGGCGGAGCCAATCCCCAAAAAATCATTGAGAAATGGGGATATAAACCCATCGAAAACGATTTCAGCGCTAGGTCCCCGGCATGGTCCTGAAGGCCGGTCACGACTACTAGCCCTTATAGAACACGACGATGACGACGTCGGTGCACACGAGACGGTGGCAGAAGCGTGGAAGTTGGCCAAAGAATACGACGCTGATGTAGCACTCGGACAATTAATAAATTGGAAATCAGGTAGCGGTTCACTATTTCCGACTGGATTTCTCTCCCACGAAATGGAAACGGCTTTGTGCGCACCAGCCAGACGTCACCTCAAACAGATTGCCGATGATGTAGGGTTTAAAGACCCCACCGTTATGGCCACAGCTATACCTGAACGTGCCAACGCCGCTGCCAAATTAATTGAAGAGTGGTGTCCGGACTTTATTGTCGTTCATTCACGCTCAGCCTTTGATTTCACACACAAGAGTTATGCCGAGTTTGAGACGCCGTTTGGCCGAATTCGCTGCCGTATAAACCGTGCTGGAAAATCTTAGGCTCTGTTATAGTTACATAATTTAAAGCGTCGTAGATTGAGAAAATGCCCATTTTACCAAACCCACGCAACGCTTGCCAAACTGCAGTTTTGGAATTTGCGAGTTCCGGATAACGCGCTTAACCTCCTTTAGCCAAATAGGTACGCCAGTCGTAAGAACAAATACTTTCAAATCAAAAAGACCAATAGCTACACCTAACTTACTCTCCCGTTTCCGTCTTGTTCTTTACCGCGTATTTTTTTGTAAGCGTTCATATCGCGGGCGGCCAACCGCTTGGAGGACGCACGGATATATACCAGTCGAGGATCTGTTCGCCCGTCCAGACATGTGCATCAGGTCTATTACAGACATGTTCTAGGATGCGCCGTATATGTTTAGCTCGATGAGGCACCCCCATAATATAGGGGTGAATTGTAAAGCACATGATACGCGATGAACCGTCAGCAGCATCTTCGATTAGCTGATCGAACTCGTCGATCGCTCGGTCAGCGTATTCTGTTGCCCGGTGCCCCTGAATAAGCTGCATGGAAAGGTCGTTAAGCTCCTGCGTATAAGGAAGACCAACCATCGTACCTTTTTTGGTTCGCAGATCCACTGGCTGATCGTCTAATACCCAGTCAGCAACATATTCAAACCCTGCCTCATGCAGCCAGTCAACCGTATCTTGCGTCTCAGCTAAAGCCGGGCCAAGCCAACCCTTCGGCGAACGGCCAGATGCCTGCTTAAGTCGCGCAAAAACACGTTGGATCATTTCTCGTTGGTCGTCAACAGCGGGAAGAGCGCGCTGGATCCAGCCATGACCAACCAAGTCCCATCCGCTCTTTAAGCTTTCCTCGACAATTTGCGGATAGACATCACAGACCGTCCCATTAATGACAAGAGATCCAGCAACACCAAACTCATCGAAGATCTTCTTTAGGCGCCAAAAAGCAACCCGTTGACCATATTCATGCCACGCCCAGTTAGGAATATCTGGCACCGACTTTTCCACCCCACCCGGCGGGTTAACGACAGTACGCGGCATTGGAGCATCAATCACCCAATTCTCTACGTTGATGCATGGCCACACCACCACCTTGGCACCGTCTGGCAAGGGGAGCGGCGGCCGGTCGATGATCGGCGAATAATCTAAGCGATCGTTCGGCCATTCGATTTTCATTAGAGGCTCCTTCAGGACAAGCAGATGCAACTCAACCCAAAGACTAATAGGCAAGAGAAACAACAGCAATCACGTATTCCGCCTAATTCTTCTAGTATTGTTTAGGGCACATCCTCTCGGGACTAAGCACAATTCAGATGAAGCTATTTTTAAGGGCTAAATAAAGCCGGATTCCCTGTCATATGACAGGGCTTTTCTTCTTAACCAAGTCTATAACAACTTGGCGTGGTTTCACAGAAAAGGGAATTCAATTGATCCTGATATCCGACCTATTATGGTGTTTTCCGTACGTCCAGGATCGGACCACCAGCGTTGATCCAAGCGTCAATACCGCCGGCGAGATGACATGTGTTCTTAAGGCCCGAGCTTCGTAGTTCTTTCAGCGCTAACGCTGATCGTTCCCCATAGGCGCAATACAATAGTAATTTTTGGTCGGGTTTTCCTGAGAGGTTTCCAAGTAAATCACCAAATTTAGTATGATCAGAGAAGTTAATATATGGCAAATGTAGTGAGTTGGGAATTACCCCATTTTTTTGGCGTTCCGCATCTTCGCGGAGATCAACAAAAAGAATATTGTCATTGGTTAAACTACCGAGAATGAGATCGACTGACATGGTATGTTCAGCTATTTCTGTCTCGTTCTGGGACATACCTATCTCCTGATTAGCAGGCACCACAACATCCATTATTTTAGGATTGGCTAAGCCCAGGCTACCCATGATACTCACGTACTCTTGTTTAGACCTGACTTGAAGGCGGGGGTTGAATGCCTTCTCCTCACCAATGGTGCTAACGGTGTCGCCTTTATAATCATGGCCAGGATAGACGAACGTATCTTCAGGCAATAGTAGTAACTTGTTGAATATGGACTCGTACGCAATCTCAGCGTTACCATTTTGAAAATCTGTTCGCCCGGAACCCCGGATCAAAAGGGTGTCCCCAGTGAACACCATACCTGGTCTATAAAAACAATAAGAATCGTCCGTATGGCCAGGCGTATAGATTACATCAAGGCTGACGCCATCAATCTCAATTTTATCGCCGTCATCAACTCGCATTGACACTACTTTGACACTACTTTGTTTGCCCATGACGGTCACACAACTTGTTTGGTCCCGAAGTGCACCCAAGGCCGTAAGATGGTCAGCATGGAGATGCGTATCTATAGCCTTGACAAGCTTCAGATTTAGCTCCTCTAAAAGTTTGAGGTAGTGGTTAGTTTTCTCCAGGACCGGATCAATGATCAAAGCTTCACTCCCCACACTGGAGGCTAATAAATACGTGTAGGAGCAGGACACGGTATCAAAAAGTTGACGGAATAACATTCGTGAAACACCAAATTCTGCAGGTAACTTTATAATGACATTTTAAGCTAAGATTTCATTCCCAAGCAACCCAACGCCTGTAACCAAGTCCCAGCTCTAACGCAATTTCTTCGATAACTTCTTATTCTACTTATTTGCTCCACCTGATATTAACCCGTCATCAGAAGAAAAAATATTCGAAACGATCAATCCACGGGACCATCAATAGATATTCGAACGCAACTAAAAGGTTACGTAATTGGTTAATAAAGATGGGCTTTTCTACTTCGCCAATCCCTCCTTGGGGCATAATTAAGAATTAGAACAAAATTACCATATTTATTGCCCTAAACGCCTTCCCGAGGATCGATGGGCAGCTTCCCAGAGATTGCGAAAACCTGCTCCAATTTATGTGCTGCCTGTAGCAAAGCCGCCTCCCCCCTCGGTCTTCCAACAACCTGCAAACCGACTGGCAGAACATCCTTTGTGAAGCCGCAAGGGATGCTCATTACCGGGCATGAGGTCATCGTGATAGCAAAAGTAATTGCAAACCAATCAATATACGTTTCGCAGGCGTGCCCATCAATCTCCGTTACAAATCGCTGTTCAACGGGAAATGGAGAAATCGATGCTGATGGGCATAACAACAAGTCATGTGTCTCAAAAAAAACCATCATGCGTTGAATAAGATCCCAACGTAGCCGTTCTGCATGAAATAGGTCTTCCGGAGTAATGGTAAATCCCTGTTCAATGTTTCCGACAATATCTTCTGAAATACGATCCCGGTAGGTTTCAAGAAGTTCTCCCATCATCGTTCCGAGCAACACTGCTCTAAGGGTATGAAAAGCCTCCAGAACCCCGGAAAAGTCAGGGATATCATCGGTAACATCGATGCCCAGATCTACCAACTTCTTGACTGCAACTTCCGTCACATTAGCAACGTCCTTTGCAACAGGAAGAATGCCCAGACCGTTACTGAAACCAATCCGTTTTGGCAACGCGGCTTCTTTAAGCACTGCGACATATGACTCAATCGAAGAATTAAACGAAAGTGGATCGTCTGCCACGTGACCGGCACCGGCATCCAGCATCAATGCGACGTCGGCGACGGAACGTCCCATGGGACCCTCTACCCAAAGTGTATCAAAAGGTTGTAATCTTTTGCCCCTAGGTACAACACCGGGGCTTGGTCTAAGACCAGCAACACCATTGAACCCAGCTGGCGTCCTCAAACTACCCCCAAGATCGTTGCCGGTCGCCAACCACGCTTGGCCAGTCGCAAGCGCTACCGCTGAACCTCCAGAAGACCCTCCGGCACTGAGTTTAGTATTCCACGGATTGCGAGTGACACCATGAACCGGATTGAAAGTATGGCCTCCAGCCCATTCAGGCACATTTGATTTGGCTATGGGAATGGCACCTCTGGCTTCAAGCAGTTCCACTGTGGCATCCGAATTCTTTGGCACATAATCGGAGTAAATCGGTGAACCATAGGTAGTTCTCACACCCCCGACATCGTTATAATCTTTGACGACTATAGGAAGCCCTCGAAGGTTTCTGGGACCCCTGTTATCTCCTAATGCATCAAAGACTTTAGCCTGCTCGAATGCCCGTTCAAAACACCGTATGGGTAGCGCATTAACTTTATCGTCCACCACCTCTATCCGACCAATTGTCGATTCAATAAGCTCTGACGGTTTAATTTCTTTCTGCTTCAACGCTTTTACAACGTCGATCGCGTTCATTTCCCAAAGTTGACTAGATGTCATGCTTATACCCCCTCATATAAACCGTCATATCGATCTCTTCAGAACTGCAATGGACCGATAGCAGTCGGGAGCGAAGGATACAGCCTGCAGTCACCAAAATTGCCGCCGCAAACCCCAACTACACCCAGAAACCGTTCAAAGGTAAAATATAATTTCTAACTACAGGATTCACAGAAGAGAATGTAGACCTTTTTCAAGTGACATTACTATTCTCAATTTCTAACTTTGTCGGGAATACTGTACCATGCCTCATCCGATTTCGATACAAGCTCCGTTTTAGATCATTTGGTTGTTATAATGGTCTAACAATTGTCCGCACAGGCCAGTAGTAGAGGGAATTAACCACCCTTTATTCTAATAAATATTTGAACGAGTACAGATGGAATATAGAAACCAATGACAAAATGTCACATTGCTAGTTATCCATCTATTTTGTTGTTTGTTACCATTGGATAAATAATAATACGAGCGCGTCAGCTAAAGATATTTCACTAGAAGACTATCATAAATTGGTGCCAACCTGCACTCTAGAGGAACGTGGCCACAGAATACGATTTTATACTCCTTCGCCGCACGTGAAAGCCCTGGTAGATACGATTTTTGTTGCAGAACCGGAAACCATAGATTGGATTTCTCATTTTGATCCGGAAGATATATTTTTAGATATTGGGGCAAATATTCTTTATGGGCTACAGTATCTCGCCATGTTCAGTGTTATGCATTTGAGCCGGAATCTTTGAATTATAGTATCCTAACAAGAAACATCATTTATAATGACCTAGGTGATCGCTTAATAGCTTATCCGGCAGCCATAGGCGATAAAAGTGGTTTTGATCAGTTGCATTTAACAATATTTGAATTTGGTGAGACCTGCCATGCTCTCGGCAAGAAACTTAATTATTCTAATGAACCATTTGAGCCAGTATTCTCCCAGGGCTGTTATACAACAACAATCGACGAATTGATTTCTTCGCAAACTATTCCTGTTCCTAATCATATTAAAATAGACGTAGATGGAATTGAAAACAAAATAATTGAGGGTGCTCGTCAAACACTAAAGAGCCCAATTTTAAGGTCTCTACTCATCGAGGTTAATGGAAATTCTCCAAGAGATATTAGCATGATAAAAGATTTGGAAGCCTTAGATTTATTCCAGTATCTTACCCGCCATCCCCATTAGCACCTATCGACAGTATCTATAATGTAGTCTTTAAAAGAAACAAACCAGAGACCTAATAACAGAATTGTGTATGTCATCGCCCATGTTTACGCACCCCAACTGTCCAATTTTATTTTTTTGGGAAAAAATGGTCCAGATTTGTTCTATCCATTATGCTCTTCTTATTTTTCGGTATAACTCATATTTATACCACCCCAATTGCGACCGGGAGTGTGCATCATCTTACTCTCGGCCTGCCCTCCATCCACCTGCATGACACCGGCATTCATATAACTAGCCCTATCCGAAAGCAAAAACACACAAGCCTCCGCTATTTCTTGCGGCTTCCCAACTCTTCCCATAGGCACTACCGAGGCACGACCAGCAGCTATTTCTGGATCTTTGAACATGGCCTCTGTCATAGGAGTTCGAACCTGTCCAGGACAGACAGTATTACCACGTACTCCGCGACCACCCCACTCAACTCCGATTAGTTGTCCAAGCATGATGGCGCCGGCCTTACAAACACTATAAGCGCCGGCCCCGTTGTAAGCTTGGACACCACCAACCGATGAAATCAAAACGATTGAGCCACTTCCATTTTCCAGCATTACTCGACCAACAGCTTGCGCACAGAGAAAATAACCCTTGAGGCCTATATCCATCACCATGTCCCAATCGTCTTCACTTAATTCTTCAAGCTTCCCCGGCACCAGCTTTATTGCACCGCACACGAGACCATCGATGGTACCGAAAGCACTGATCGTTTCATCAACCATCCTCAGAGTATCGGCTTTTTTAGAAGTATCCATTTCGATTACCAGTGCCTCTGAACCTTCCTCTCTAACAAGGTCAGCAGTTTCTTGGGCCATTTTTTGATTGATATCGGCAATTGCCACTAATGCTCCCTCTCGGGCGGCCAGAATACTAGTAGCGCGGCCTATGCCGCTTGCCCCTCCTGTAACGATGATTCTTTTTCCCTTTAGCATCATTATGATTTTCCCTTTTCAACCGGATTGGTACTCCAAGCATAAACGATAGTTCCTACATTTTTGCTTCTGTAATAATGTCAGAAAACGAGTAAAAATGGAAGTTAGTTGGTAGATGACAAGGATAATTTCTCGTCGGTAGCTTTAGAAAATACTAAGACGTAAAGCGATCCATACTGGCCTAATGGAAACGCCGATGATGGCATCACATTAGGGAGGGGATAAGCCAAGATATCAGCGTCTTATTTGGTTGTCGGGTTCCGCATTTGACGATTGTGTATCACTTCCGAAACACAACTTGATAAGCTTGCCAACGGTAGACCAAATGGCTATCGGTTGGTATCATCGCTGACTATATCGGTGCAATCATACGGAAATGCAAAAGGAGACCTCGACCATGAAACGTGAACCTCTTAGTCCCGATACCCTGCACGCTCCGTTCGCAACCTATGTCCACGGCGTCGCTATTGATGAAGCCAAGCGTGTAATCTTCTGCGCCGGGCAGGTGTGTGGTGACAAGGACGGTAACATCGTCGGTGTCGGTGATTTCGATGCCCAGGGCGAACAGGTCATGAAAAACCTGAAAGCGGTCTTAGCGGAAGGTGGCGCAACAGTTTCAGACATCGTCAAGGTTACCATCTACGTTGTCGGCCAGAAATACGCTCAAGCGGCCCGCGATCTCGGTGGGCGGCACTGGGACAAGTCCAATCCGCCAGCTAGCACCCTCATTGTCTGCGCTGGGCTCGCCAACCCCGAATTTTTGATTGAGATCGAAGCCATCGCCGTTATTTAAGAATTGGATCTGCTTAAAATTTTACAATAAGTGATTAGTCCGTATAAGGCTTATAGTGTTCTAATGGGTCAGAAATCCTCCATCCGCTACCAAGACGCTGCCATTCATATAAGAACACTGCTCGCTGGCCAGGAATAGGCAAACTTCCGCTATCTCCTCCGGAGTACCAAAGCGGCCCATGGGAACATCTTGAACCCGACTTTCGTGTACACTGGGGACACGTTTGATCAGGTCACTCATTCCCTCCGTCATGATGGGACCAGGCGCAACTGCATTAACATATATATTCTCCCCAGCGAGCTCGAAAGCCATCGCACGCGTCATATTGACGACTGCACCCTTGCAAGTACAGTAAACGGATAGGTTCGATGACCCAACAAATCCAAAGGTTGAAGCAACATTAATTACCCTGCCCCCATGCCTTTTTATCATGTAGGGGACCACTTTCTGCGTGAGAAAGAAATAACCCTTAATGTTGGTGAAGAGGCTCTTGTCAAACTCGTCTTCCTTAATCTCAAGGAATGGTTTGATGGCCCTAAAAATCGCATTGTTGACCAAAATGTCGATCCCATCAAACCGGCGAATGATTTCTGATATTGCATCATCCATTTCTGGCAAGAGGGAAACATCACATTTCAAGGCCAGCACATCGGCTCCTAGTTCTCTGCAGTCTGCCTCAACCCTTTTCAGACCAACCTCATCAATATCAAGCAGACAAAGCTTAGCACCTCGGCTGGCAAATAGCTTAGCGGTAGCGGCACCGATACCAGCGGCAGGACCGGTGATAATAACAACTTTTCCATCGAGACTCATATTTTCCTCCTATGTTCCTCCAACGGTTAGTTCCAGAAGAATAGAATTATTCCAGCTAGTGTTATTTCTTCTACCTGGTCGCCATGTTTTCTTGGAGAACCTTGTTTACGCCCGGCATAACTTCGGTAGCCATCAATTCCATAGACCGTCGAGCCAATTTCTTATCGACCCAGTCATGGCCTACATACATCAAGGTACCAAACGGCCCAATAATCTCTCTCAGTTCCAGTATCTGCTCAACAACATCATCAACCGAACCAACGATGACTTGTGTATCGAGACACTGGCGCACTGAAACTTCTTCATCGGGTTGATCTACATAGGTCTTAAAAAATGAGATACCCTGCGGAAGAAAGCGGCGGAGTTTTTTCAAAATGTTATCAAAATAATAACCGTAGGGGCCACTCTCACTACGGGCGTAGTCTTGTGCAGTTTCCACATTGTCAGCGACAAATATGCTCTTCGCGACAGACCACTGTGAGGGGTCCTCTGATAATCCACCGTTCCGTTGTCCCTCAAGGAAACTTGCCAAATGCGATGCCACTAAGTGGGCCTGGACATAATTGGATGATATACCCCGCCAACCGCGCTCCGCGGCTGCGGTTACACCATTTGAATTTGGTGCTAGCGCGGTGAATATAATTGGTGGGTGCGGTTTTTGTAGTGGAGTTGGAATTACACCTTGGCCAAGATCGAGGTCAATCATACGCTCTGTGGAGATTTCATAATAGTTACCCTTAATATTATAGGGGGCCTCGCTATTCCAAATCTCTATGATTTGATCAATGGCTTCTACCATCTTTTCATTCTTATTAAGATCAAGATTACCAAACACTTCTACGTCCGAGGGCAAGCCACCTGGACCAATCCCAAACAAGAACCTACCTTCTAAAAGGTGGTCTATCATTGCGACATGAGAAGCAATATGAACAGGGTGATAGCTCGGAAGATTTATTACTCCGGATCCTAATTTGATGTGTTTTGTACGGTCAATCAAAGTAGCGAGAAAAACCAGACAGTTAGTAATTGGCTCAGCCAAATCAGTCATGTGTTCGCCTACAAAGGCTTCACAATAACCCAATTGATCGGCAAGGATGATTGCCTCCTGGTCTTCGCGCAGTACTTCGAAGTAGTTCCTATTTATTGGATGCACTGGTTGGGTAAAAAAACCAAGCCGCATCTTTTTTACCTTTCACTAAACAAACCTAATCTGTGGGAAATAATATATAGTCATCACCCAGATATGTAAAAATATAATCAGATGTAGAATTTAAACTACCCAAACTACTGTGGCTCTTTGGCGAGCAAAATGTCTGACAATCACAGCTCGGATGCCGGTCCAGTGAT
>Ga0209403_10001587_pt1 | contig 29180 bp, 27 predicted proteins | sample ArcticOcean_MG_C_8_FD_187440 | JGI IMG/M metagenome (GOLD analysis project Ga0209403, IMG submission 187440) | Marine microbial communities from western Arctic Ocean - ArcticOcean_MG_CB11_86 (SPAdes) (version 2) | ecosystem: Environmental > Aquatic > Marine > Oceanic | place: Arctic Ocean...
TGTGCGCATTAGATGACGCGCGCCGGCCTTCTTGTCAACTTGACGGCTTCGATCTTCAGCCGGTCCATCTCAAGCACCTCGACAGACAGGTCATCGAGCTCGAATGTTTCTCCCGTGGTCGGAATGTGCCCGAGAGTCTCTAGTACAAATCCAGCGACGGTCTCGTAGTCTCCCTGACCCAGATCAATTCCGATCTCATCCTTGACCTGGTCAACATTCATGCCGCCCTCGAGCTGGAATGTGTTTTCTCCCAGAGCCTCATACTCCTCGGCGGGGCTCACACCTTCCTCTCCCACGCGGCCCACGACCTCTTCCAGCAGCCTCTTGAGGGTAACAAGGCCAGCGATCCCGCCGAACTCGTCGATGGCGATGGCGATCTGGTTGCCCGACCCGCGCAGCTCGTCGAACAGCTCAGCGATCCGCTTTGTTTCAGGCACGAAATATGCGTCGCGGATTATGGTCGTAACAGCGTCGTCCGAGCCCACTTCGCTGGCGGACATTGCCCGTAGAATATCCTTGGCCGACAATATTCCAATTACGTCGTCGGTCGAGCCTTTGTAGACAGGGAACCGGGTGTGCGCGTTCTCGGCGTAGACCTTGAGGAAATCGCCCATCTGCGTTCCACGTTCGATGAAGACGATCTCCGTTCTCGGCGTCATCATCTCGCGAACCTGCCGATCCCCGAAGCGGAAAACGCTGGCCAGCATTTCCGCTTCGTTCATCTCGACGCTGCCCTCGGCGCCGGCGATGTCGATCAGCATGCGCAACTCCCCCTCAGTGATAGATGGGGTGACCAGCGCGCCCGCGCCGCCGATGAGCTTGAGGATCAGCCGGGGCAGCAGCGTAAAGACGAAAATAATTGGTGTTTCCAGCGCCATGATGATGCTCACCGGTCGGCTGACCACCATCGACCATCGCTCGGAGGCCCTGAATGCGAGGCTCTTGGGCGTGATCTCACCGAAGACTACCACTAGTAGCGTCATCGCCACGGTGGCAACCAGGACTGCGAAGCCGCCAGTGCCCAGTAGCTTTATCGTAAATGCAGTGCCGACGGAGGTCGCCAGGATGATGAAGGCGTTCTCGGTCAGCAGGATCGTGGCGAAAAACCTCTCCTGCTCGTCCACGCCCACTATCCGCATGACCGCTTTTGCGGCCCGGTTGCCCTGCTCGGCTAGGTGCCTCATCCGCACCTTGTTGACCGAGATGAGGCTGGCCTCGGAGCTGCTGAAAAAGGCCACCGCCAGCAGGCTGAATATCAGTAGCACGATCTGAATCGTCTTGCCAGATCCCAGATCGATTATCGGTTCCATCAGTAACCTCGCCGTCGGATAGTCGATGCAGTGTCAGTCTCGTTGTGGCTAGCCGACTACATCATCATTTTGTATCCCCAAGGGCGGGCCGCGCCTCTGAACGCGCACGACGAGACGATCAGCATTCAGATCAAGGGAATGATACGACATGAGCCGTAGCAAAGTCTGGACCATAGCCACGGCAACCAGGCGATTGCCGCAGTCGACCCTCACCAGCAAGGTCTTCCCGTCCCATTTTCATCCACCCCATTGACCGTGCACGCTAAGGGGGTAATAATGAGCTATCGTTCGGCGAGCCGGACAAATTGGCAACGTGATTCGGAGGATTACGAAATCTTCTACAGCACTCTTCACGGGCTGTCCATATCTGCCCAGTTTGGCACAGCGGCCCCCTCAGGGAGCCACACGTCCACTCGACTTGCGCACCCCTGCGACCCCCTCGACATTACTGTCCCTGCACTCAAGAATCCTATTCGTAGTGTGATTCAACGCCCCTCGTCCACCAGGCACCGGAGGTCTCGATGATCCAGGAAACGGCTCCTCTCGACGCGATGTTGTTGGTGCATACAGCGATGGCCGGCAGCGCGGAGAGGGTCGAGCAAGAGGCCGACCGGCTGGAGGAGGGCTCCTCCCTACAGCCATTCAGAGCCGCATTCAACGAGTGGGCCACGGCGCTGATGTACCTATCCGAGAGGGAGGACGAGCTCTTTGGAGAGCACCACTTCCATGCCGCAGCGCCCGAGGACGATGCGCAGACGGCGATGCTCGCCGCCAACAGCGACGAGCATCGTGAGATGGACGAAAAGTTCCAGAAGGTCATGGACGTTCTCAACGTCGAGATAGGGCGGACCAGCGTCATACGACGGACGCGCCAACACCTGTTTGGAGTGGTGCTCGCACTACGGATCGCACAGCAGGACCACATCGAAAACGAACGGGCTTTCGTGCTGCCGGCACTCAAGCAGCGGCTAAACTCCAAGGAGCAGCTCGAATTGGTACGCGGACTCCTCGTCGATAGCATGGCGAGTGATTCGCACTGGGTCATGGACTGGATCGAGCAGCACCTCAACCCCGAAGAGCGTGCCACCATGGCCGGGTTCGAGGAGATGCTCGCCTCATAACACGTGTAGTGATAATGAGGTCGCAGAACCCTTTCTTCACGAATGCTTCACCATTCATGCCGATGTCATCATGGCTCATACACGAACCAGCCGATAGATTACCGTGATCAACCACGACCTTGGAGGTTCAGCGATGCTGCCGCAAATTACAAAACTCGATAACCCAATCGATGTCCAGCTCTTGATGCACAAGGCGTTCCACGCGCTAACGGAGCGCACGCGGGCGTTAGCCGCAAATGGACAGGACGGCGGGGATCTCGGTGAATTTGGCGAGTCATTCGGCTTCTGGGTAAAACAGCTTCTGTTTCACGCCACCGCCGAGGACCAATACATGACAGCTCCGCTTACGGACTTCCAGCCCGCGAGGGATAACGAGGATGAGCACGCGGATTTGGCCCGGCAAGGCGGCGAGATTGTCGAGTTCCTGGGAAAGGGAGATACCGCCGGGCTCACGAAGGATGTTCAGTCGGCCCTGGCGCTCGAAGAGAAGCAACATCAGGAGCTGGTTGAGCGTGTCCAGGAGGTCGAGGACGCACTCGCAGTAGCCATTGGTGAGCGGCAGGTGCTGGCTCGCACCAGGCGTCACCTCTACAGCAAGGTCACGGAGATGGCTAACGCAGAGCTCGACCACTTCGAGAACGAGGAAGCCTTCGTCATCCCCATCATTGGCGAGAAATTCAGCGAAGAGCAGCAGTTGAGCATGGTCAAAATGCTACTCTTCGATCCCAACGATGACAACCCGCGCTGGATCATCGACTGGGTGGCCTCCGAGCTCGACCCGGGAGAGAAAGAGCTACTGGCCGACATGGAGACCAGGTTCATGGTGGTGGAAGCTTAGGGCGTTCTCAGGGCTGCTGCTGAGATGCGAGGTGAGGGTCATTCTGGCGATACGGGCTAGTTTCCGTCCTCGTTGGCCTCTTGGAGCAGCCTCTCGACGGTCCGCCGTGTCACCGCACTGCTGAACCCCCGCCGGTTCAAGTACGCCCACAGCCTTCGTCGGGAGACGGTTGGGTCGAGCTTCGCGAGTCTGCGAGCAGCTTTCGCTCCGGCGGCGTAGGCGTTTTCCTCGTCGTCCATGTCCTCGACCGCCTCGCTCGCAACCGAAGCCTCGATGCCCCGGGTTTCGAGCTCTCGCTGTACCACCCACGAGCTTTTGGGATTGTTGGACTCCCTGCTCGTCCTCCACGCGGTTGCGAAACCGGCGTCATCCAGATAGCCTTGCTCGGTCAATCGCGCCACCACGCTATCCACCACGTCCGGCTCAAACTTACGCCCGAGCCTGGTGGCCATCTCTTTGCGTGTGCGCGGTCTATAGGCGAGAAGGCGCAGTGCTGCGGAGTGCGCACGGCGCTGCAGTTCGGTGGTGCTCATAGGCGAAATTTACCCTGGCCCAGCGTCATAGATCAGTAATTGCGGCGAGCCGTTGCGCTAAGCCTCTACAGACTCTTCCACCTTCTTGTCCGGCTCAGGGGGATTCAAGTCCTCTTCCATCTTCGCTCGAATCCTGGCTTCGAGTTGGTCCATCATCTCCGGGTTAGACTTCAGGAACACCTTGGAGTTTTCCCGGCCCTGCCCCAGCTTCGTCTCGCCCATCGAGTAGAAGGAGCCGCTCTTCTTCACAAACCCCATCTCTTCGCCCAGCTCAATCAGGTCACCGGTCCGGCTGATGCCCTCGTTGAACATGATCTCGAACTCTGCGACCTTGAACGGCGCCGCGACCTTGTTTTTGACGATACGGGCTCGGACGCGCGACCCAACGATGTCGGTCCCCTGCTTGAGAGACTCGAGCCTGCGCAGATCGATGCGTACCGAGCTGTAGAACTTCAGCGCCCGGCCGCCTGGTGTCACCTCGGGGCTACCCCAGACCACGCCGACCTTCTCCCGGATCTGGTTGATGAACACCACGGAGGTGTTGGAGCGGCTAATCGCTGCGGTCAGCTTGCGCAGCGCCTGGGACATCAGCCGGGCCTGGAGCCCGACGTGGGTGTCGCCCATGTCGCCCTCCAGCTCGGTTTTCGGCACCAGGGCGGCGACGCTGTCGATCACCACTATTTCCACGGCCCCGCTGCGTACCAGGTACTCGCAGATCTCGAGGGCCTGCTCAGCAGAGTCAGGCTGCGATATGAGCAGGGTCTCTGTATCGATGCCGCACTTTGCGGCGTATCCAGGGTCCATGGCATGCTCTGCGTCGATATAGGCCGCCTCGCCGCCTGAGCGCTGGGCCTCCGCCATGATGTGATATGCCAGGGTGCTCTTGCCCGACGACTCCGAGCCAAAGATCTCCACGACACGCCCCCTGGGAATGCCGCCAACCCCCAGCGCCATGTCGAGGGAGATCGATCCCGTCGAGATGGACTCGATCTCTGATGCCATGCCGAAATCGCCAAGCCGCATCACCGCGCCCTGGCCGAATTCGCGGTCGATCTGGCCCATCGCCAACTCTAGTGCCTTCGCCTTCTGTGTGCCCATCTGATTCCCTTCAGTATTTGCGATGTCGGATTGTTGATGAATGGGCGAAGTGTAGCACGGATGTTTCTAATTTACAATGACATCTGCGCGTTGGGTGCGTCCAACTCGCGTGCATGGTCCAAGCCCTTCCGGTTACAATTTAGCAGGGTCAACCGGACAGGCCTGTCCAGCCAACGAACCGTACCGAAAATCACCAGACCCGCAGAGGTAAACGTCCAAATGCCAACAGGCCCCTCCGTCAGCATAGCTGCCTCTCCCGAAGACACAAAGCCCCTCGCTGACGCCGTGCAACGGGCAGGCGGCTCACCGCTGGTTCTATCGCAAGACTCCATGCTCCCCGATGGGAACGCCCTCGTCGAGGGCCATGCACTTGTGCTCGCCGCAGATGGCGACCCTGGCCATGTCGCGCTGGCGAAGGCGGCACTTGAGATGGACATGCCTTTGCTGGCAATCGGCGATGGGATCCACACTCTCAATCTTGCCCTCGGAGGTGGGCCAGCGACCCCGGTCGAGGGTCACGGTCCAGAGGGCGAGACCTCCTCTTACCACCGCATCTACATCGCCCCAGGATCGAAGCTGGCCGCGGTGGTTGGCTCTGGCGGGTTCGTGAGGGTGAACAGCCGCCACGATTTGAGCGTACACCAGATCGGCAAGTCGCCTTATCTGCTGGCGTCCGCATACTCCCTGGAAGACGGCATAATCGAGGCCCTTGAGAGCCCCGATCACGGTTGGGTAATCGGCGTGCAGTTCAGGCCGGAGCGACGCCTGGAGATACCCCCCCACTTCGACCGACTATTCCAGAGCCTGGTCGAGCGCGGCGAGCGCAACGCCGCAGCCTGATAACCGTCCTATAGAACCCGGGCGGGTTCCTATTTTGAATCAGACTGCCCGCGTCAATCGCCGTCCTGAACCGTCTCCGTCGCGTACCCCTTCGTCAGGTCGATCAGCGTCAGCACAAATTTCCGGTCGCTCTCTGAGAGCTGGAACAGATCGACGGCCACACTTAGCGTAACGGTGCCGCCGCTCTCCAGGCTCACAACGGTCTGGTTCGCCCCCCCGGTGACGGGTGCGGCAGGCGTGGCGGCGACTGGTCTGGGGTCTGTCGATGTCGCCTGGGTTCGCCTGGCCTCGACCCGGTCCTGTGGGGCTGGGCTGGGCTGACGGAGGGGTCGGCCCTTAGACATCTTTCGAACTCCATTGGACATCGGTAGGTCCGCCTCTTTCGCGGCGCTAACGAAGAAAGAAATCGCCTTGCGGAGCGTGTGACCGTCCACTGGGTAGCCTCGGAACCAGCCGCGGACCATCGCTGGTGTGGCACGTGGTAGCTCGTCGAATGGCACTGTTGTGTACGAGTCGTGGAGAAGCTCGGCGAGCAGGATCCTCCACTCACCGGTATTCGCCTCCGCCATGCGCTCCATGCCTTGCTGTGGCTGCTCCCGATCGAGGAGGCCGAGGAAGCGGAGCGCAGCCACGAGCTGTGTGCCGGTGCTGCCACTAAACTTGGATTCCCAGAAAGATCTATCGAATCTAAGTGGCACGCCTTCATCACCAAGCCATTCTCGAAGTGTCCTGAAGCTGCTGAAGCTAACGTAGGGCGGCGGCATAGCCACGTCCGCTCTCTGATCCATTCGAACCCCCGTGCACGTGGTGGTTATGTGGCCCAGGGGCCTCACCTGTTGACGTCGCAGTCCGTGCCACAACGATTCTATCACTATGTATTGCGAAATGCACAAACAAATGGCACGGCGACGGACAAAACTTGAAACAGGGTTGTGGCATCGATAAACTTGTACCGTGTTGGCAGTAATGCCAATACCCCCAACGGTACTCCGACACTCTGCTGAGAGGTGGTCGGAGTGCCCCCAACAGCGCCCCGGGAAGGGTCCCCCCCAAGGCCCTTCCCGGGGTGGTTAATAAAAACTGCTGAATTGTGCGTACCAGTCTTGGCCAAGTATCGGAAATCAACCAAATAGTGGTACAATATTACGACCTACTACCGGTCCGTAGGACCGGTCTGTGACGTGATTCCGGAACCCGAACAAGACACCCTCAGGAGCACAGATGGTAACGAAGACGGAGTTCGGCTTCATACGCCCCAAGTTGCTCGAAGAGGAGATGCGCAGCTCGTATCTCGAGTATGCGATGAGTGTCATCGTCGCAAGGGCCCTGCCGGACGTCCGTGACGGGCTGAAGCCAGTCCAACGACGGATCCTCTACTCGATGCATGAGTTGGGGATGAGACCCAACTCGGCGTACAAGAAGAGCGCCCGCCTCGTCGGCGAGGTCATGGGTAAGTACCACCCCCACGGCGACAGCGCGATCTACGATGCAATGGTCCGAATGGCCCAGCCATTCTCCCTGCGAGCCCCGCTCGTGGACGGCCAAGGAAACTTCGGCAGCGTCGACAATGACCCACCCGCTGCCATGCGTTATACCGAGGCCCGGTTGAGCCGTGTTGCCGAAGAGGTCCTGGCGAATCTCGACCAGGAAACCGTCGACTTCATCGACAACTTTGACAGCAGTCTGCGCGAGCCCTCGGTCATGCCCTCCAGGCTCCCCAATATGCTGCTAAACGGTGCCTCCGGCATCGCCGTGGGTATGGCGACCAACATCCCACCGCAAAACCTCTCAGAACTCTGCGACGGTATCTACCTGCTCCTCAAAAATCCCGAGGCCACCGCCGAACAGCTGATGAAGCGGATCACGGGACCCGACTTCCCCACCGGCGGTACCATCATGGGCACCGACGGCATCCGCAGCGCATACGAGACCGGCAAGGGCCAAATCATCGTCCGTGCCGTGGCCGAGATCGAGGAGATGAAGCGGTCCAACAGGATGCAGATCGTGGTCACGGAACTGCCGTACCAGGTCAATAAAGCAGCCCTTATCGAGAAGATAGCCGCCCTGGTCAAGTCCAAACGACTGGAAGGGATCTCGGAGATCCGCGACGAGTCCGACCGGAAGGGCATGCGCATGGTCATGGAGTTGCGGTCCGGGGCACAGAGCCTCGTGATTCTCAACAACCTGTACAAGTTCACGGCGATGCAAAGCTCCTTCTCTGCCAATATGCTCGCCATCGTCGACGGGACGCCCAAGGTTGTCTCCCTCAGCACGGCGCTGCTGGAGTTCATCAAGTTCAGGCGCGAAGTCATCATCCGGCGTTCCCGCTTCGAGCTCAAGAAGGCCAAGGGCAGAGCCCACATTCTCGAGGGCCTGCGTATAGCACTATCCAACCTGGACGCCATCATCGCTCTCATCCGAGGCGCCGAAGATTCGGAAGCCGCCCGGAATAGCCTGATGCAGTGGTACAGCCTGGACGAGGCCCAGGCCAAGGCGATCCTGGACATGCAGCTACGTCGCATCGCCGCCCTTGAGCGCGAGCGCATCGAGAACGAGTACAACGAGCTACAAACGCTCATTCGTGAGCTTGAAGAGCTGCTGGCGAGTCCTGAGAAAATTGATGACGAAATCAAAAAAGAAACTCAGGCCCTGAAGAGGCAGCACGGCGAGGAACGACGCACTGTAATCGGACCACCCCTCCAGGAGTTCAGGCGCGAGGAGCTTGAGCCCCACGAGCAGGTCGTCGTCACCCTGAGCAAGGGCGGCTACATCAAGCGCATCCTGGCCGACACGTACCGCAACCAACACCGTGGAGGCAAGGGCGTCAGCAGCATGCGCACCCGCGACGACGACCCGGTGCGCCATATCATCGTGGGCGACTCCCACGACATGCTGCTTTTCTTTACAAATACAGGGCGCGTGCTTGCCCTCAAGTCCTTTGAACTCAGGGGCGACACGTCCAGGAACACCCGAGGCGTCCCTGTCGTGAACGTCATACCCCTCGCCGATCGAGAGCATGTGAATGCCATCGTTGGCGTCCGCACCCTCCACAGGGAGGACCTGTTCCTGGTCATGGCCACCCGTCAGGGCGCGGTCAAGCGCGTCGCCTTGGAGGCCATTGCCAACATCCGTCGTGCCGGGCTCATCATCATGAACCTGAAACCCAAGGATGATCTCGTGACTGCCCGGCTCACTGGCGAAGCCGACGACGTCATGATGGTTACCGAGCAGGGCATGTCCATTCGGTTCCCGGTCTCCGCTGTCTCTCCCCGGCTCAGAGGCGCTGGAGGCGTCAGGGGAATGACACTGCGCGAGAAAGACCGGATCGTAGGCATGGACATCGCCGTCCCCGACAGCAAGCTTCTGGTCATCAGCAGGAAGGGCTTCGGCAAGCTCACCAACCTGAATCGGTACCGAATACAGGGCAGGGGCGGATCGGGCATCAAGACGCTTAACATCACGCGGAAGACAGGCAACGTAGCGGCCGCCCAGGTCATCGCAGATAGCGACGAGGTATACCTGGTGTCTGAAAAGGCTCAGGTGCTGCGTACCAGCCTGTCGGAAATTCGGAGCACCGGCCGGGCGACCCAGGGCGTCACGATATTCAGGATGGATGCGGGCGACAACGTCGCTTCGATCGCGTGCGTCGAGCACTTCGAAGATACGCAAGCCTCCCTCGATATTGCGCCACCCGTCACCAACGGTACAACCAACGGCAACGCTCCTACCGAGGGTGCATAGCCCGGAACCAGGCACCTAACCAGCGTAGACGAGCGAACGGACAGACCTCGCAAGGTCTGTCCGTTTTGCGTATGATCGCCGGAAGCCGCACCGCTCACCGACCATGGTGCACCATACAAATGCGACACTATGCGACAAAATGAGACACTTTTCCCTACCCCCCGGCTGGGCGCGAACGTTAACCAATCCAAAAGCCCCCCACCGTCGTTCTACCCACTGAGGAGTGCCAATTTGACCCTTTCCATACGACGACTAATCGGATTTCTTGCTATCGCGATCTTGCCGGTGGCCATCGCCTGTGGAGGGTCTTCGGACTCGGCTGACACGCCCGCTGACGTCTCACAGCAGCCCACCGCCACGGCAGTGGCACCCGAGCTGACCTCCACGGCTGTTCCAACCGCCACGGCTATACCAGAGCCTTCGGCGACACCCACGGCCGAACCGGTCCGCAGCATACTGGACGAAGGTCCTCTAAAGGATCGGGTCGTTAGCTTCTCGGACGAAGCATGGAACTTCCTGGTTGATCTGAGCGAGAACCACAGCCCGCGTGAGACGGCGACCGACGAAGAGGCGGAAGCGGCAACCTTTATCCTGGATCGTTTTGTGGATATCGGCTATCAAGCAGGCCTACAGCTCTTCGACTTCCAACTCGTTGACGACGAAGTCGAGGCACTGACCTTGACGATGGATGCCCCCCCAGCGGTGCCGGGAATGCCACTATCGCGTTCTATTGAGGGGATTGTCACAGGGCCGCTGATCGACGTCGGCCTTGCACTGCCCGGGGATTTCTCTGTGGACAGCCTTGTCGGGAAAGTTGCCTTCATTCAACGCGGAGAGATCACATTCGAGGAGAAGGTGATCAGGGTCCAGGAGGCGGGCGCAATCGCCGCAATTATCTACAACAACCTTCCGGGCCCCTTCCGAGGTTCCATGATCACCGAGTCCACCATACCGGCGGTAACAGCGTCGCAGGAAACTGGCGCATTGCTGTCGGAACTGATGGCAGCCGGTGAGGTCGAAGTCACCGTCTCTGTGGTGATAGAGACCTTCAGCTCTCGAAACGTGATCGCCGAAAAGCCCGGTACCGACCCCGAAGCGGGAACCGTCGTCATCGGAGCCCACATCGACACGGTGGCCGGAGTTCAGGGCGCCAACGACAACGGCTCGGGCGTGGCCGTCTTGATGACCCTGGCCCGGGAAATATTCGAAAGCTCCTTCCCGTTCGACCTGCAGATCGTTGCATTCGGCTCTGAGGAGGCGGGACTGCGCGGGAGCCGATTCTACGTAGCCTCCCTATCCGGGGAGGAGCAGGACGATCTCGTCGCGATGCTCAATTTCGATGTGCCCGGCGGCGGTGACTTTGTCGAGCTTCAGGGCGATCCTGGAATGTCCCTCCGCGTCCGCAACTACGGTGATGTCAACGGGATTCGGGTAATTCGTGGCAACCTCGACACCGGCGGGAGCGACCATGAGTCCTTCGAGGCTCACGACGTGCCCGTCCTATTCTTCTTCGGAAACGACATTTCCCGCATGCACACGACTGACGATACGACAGACTTCGTCAACCGCGAACTGCTAGGGACCACAGTCGCCCTGGGCAGGTTTGCCCTGCAAGATATTGCCGCCGGACAGTAGTGTCTCGGGGCGGACACACCGAGGGGTGCTGACCGCCCCACAGTAGGTCGGCGGCGCGGGGCGCGGCCCGTCACGGGCTTTGTGAAGTTATTCCTCACTCGCTTTCCTCAAAGAGAGGGGAGCAGGCGCGCCTGCCTGTCTTGACCCCCTCGTGCAACGGGCCATAGAATCAGAGGTAGGCGTAGGCAGTTTCAGCCCCCACTAGACGGAGGGAACCTTGTTCGAGAACCTGTCAGACAAACTAAATGGCGTGTTCCGCGGCCTGGGTAGCAAGGGACGCCTGACCGAGAAGGACGTCGACGCCGCACTACGCGAGATTCGACTCGCGCTGCTTGAGGCCGATGTCAACTTCAAGGTTGCCAAGAGCTTTGTGGCGCGTATTCGTGAGCGGGCCCTGGACGAGAACCTGCTCCAGAGCCTCAGTCCGGGCCAACAAGTCATCAAGATCACCAATGAGGAGATGACGACCCTCCTCGGCGGTGGTGTTCAAAAACTGGTAGCCGGTCCGCAGCCGCCATCCGTGATTCTGATGATTGGCCTGAACGGCTCAGGCAAGACCACGACGTCCGCCAAGCTCGCCCGGCACCTGAAGGGGACGGGCAAGACACCATTGCTGATCGCCGCCGACCTCCATCGCCCCGCTGCCATCCAGCAGCTGACCACCCTCGGAGGCCAGATTGGTGTCGAGGTCTACTCCGAGGCGGGCGCATCCGATGTCGTGGATGTGGCGCGAAAGGGCGTACGTCGGGCCGCCGAAATGGGTGCTGCCTGGGCCATCGTCGACACAGCCGGTCGATTTCAGATAGACGACGAGCTGATGTCCGAGTTGGAAGAGATAAAGAAGGCAGTCTCGCCAGTCGAGACGCTGCTGGTAGTAGACGCCATGACCGGTCAGGACGCGGTGAACGCCGCCACCGATTTCGACGAACGGATCGGTGTCACTGGACTGGTGCTTTCAAAACTGGATGGCGACGCACGCGGAGGTGCGGCCCTATCGGTGGTATCGGTGACCGGGGTGCCCATCAAGTTCCTTGGCACTGGAGAGCGAGTCGACTCTCTGGAGGAGTTCTTCCCAGATAGGCTGGCCTCGCGGATTCTCGGGATGGGCGACATGCTCACCCTGATCGAAAAGGCCCAGGCCAACTTCGACGAGGACGAGGCTCTCAAGCTCGAGAAAAAGGTCCGCCAGGCAACCTTCGACCTTGATGACTTTCTTGGTCAGTTGCAGCAGCTCAAAAAGATGGGCTCTATAGGGCAGATCATGGACATGATACCGGGCATGTCATCAATCAAAAAGAAGCTGCCCACCGGGGAGATCGACGAAAACCAGATCGTGAAAATCGAGGCGGTCATCCACTCGATGACACCCTACGAGCGGAGCCGCCCGGAAATTATCGGCGGGAGCCGTAGGCGCCGCATCGCAAAGGGAAGCGGCACCACGGCCCAAGACGTCAACCAACTCCTCAACCAGTTTAATCAGACTCGCAAGCTAATGCAGAAGATGTCGACTGGCAAGGGCCTGGGTGACATCACCAAGATGTTCCAGTAGGACGCGCCGGCGGCCTACTTCGACGTCCGGAACGCTTCGAGTGCACCCTTGTACTGGCCGCAGAAGAGCAGGCTCAGGCGCTTGCCGACTGAGTAGCCCATTGAGGTGTCCAGCTCCATGAGCCGGGCCAGTCGCCCTGCATCAATCCGGGCAACCCGCATCGGTGACAGCGCCCTGACCGACGCAGGGTATGTCTGGTCCTCCACCATCGAAGACCACCCTGCGGCGTCCTCGGGCCCCACAAGTCCCAGGGACAGGAATGCCCCGCCCATCTTGAGTTGGGCGACTCCGCGCCCCTCCAGGACGATGTACAGGTATCGGGCCGGTTCGCTCTCCTTCAGAAGCAGCGTGTCCGCCTTGAGCTGAATCTCTTCGGCCAGGGCGGCCACCTCCATCAGCTCCCGGGTACTAAGGTCCTGAAATAGTTCGCATTGCTCGAGGCTCCCTTGAGCCCGGTCCAGTTTTGCCCAGGCGGCTCCAGTTCTCATTTGATCTCGACCTCCTCAGTTAATTCAATAGGTGTGAAGTGGCTCGCGCCTCGTCTGATTGTCTGCGAGCCGCAGGCAGCTACTCGCCGCGCCAGACAACCTCGTATATCTCGTGGCTTCCGCCGAGCCCCTTGAGCTCAAACTCGCCAACGGACCGGAACTCGAACTCGCCGCTGCTGGATGCAAGTGCGTATGCGACCTGCGAGAGCATAATCTGGCCGGCTGCGGCCTTCGCCGAAATTCGAGCGGCAGTAATCACTGACACCCCGAACAGATCATTCTTGTCTTGGACAGGTTCGCCGACCGAGAGCCCCATCCGAACGAGCAGCGGGGTGTCCGGGGTCTTCTTGTTGTAAACAGCCAGGTCTTGTTGGATGGCTACTGCGCAACCGAGGCCTCTACCAACGCTCCTGAAGCTGAGCATGAAGCCGTCGCCCAGGGACTTGACCTCCTGACCCTCGTGGGCGGTCACTTCGTGCCGTACTATTTCGTCGTGCAGGCTCAGGAGCCTGCGGCCATCTCTGTCCCCGAGACGCTGCATTGTGGCGCTCGAGTCGACGATGTCTGTGAACATGATGGTGGCCGTCGCACCGGACCTGAAGTGGGGGTCCGGACTCGGGGCAGGGGCAGGACTGGTTTTCGCAGCCTCTAGCGACCTGACCATCGCTTGAACCGAATTTTTGACGGTCGGCGTCATGTTGACGCCCTTGCCCTGCAAGGCAAGTAGAAGACTGCCGGTCAGTCGCCCTTCGACCAGTAACTGCTCGACGTCCGACTCCGGTACCGAGAGAATGTCGGCAAGTTTCTTGATTGCTTCAAGCCGCTCAGCGGCTGCTAATCCCGCGGGTGCCACCATCGTTGCCTCCCCGTGGATATGGGGCTAATAAAGCTCTTGCAGGGCGCTGTGTGCCTCGACGTGGGTTCCACGTAGAGGGATCTGGATAGTCGTACGTTGACTAGCCGTTTAACTAGAACCATGCCTATCCAAATCGTAATGCCAGACTCCCTGTACCGTCAGCGGGTTGGCCTGTAGTTTGGGCGGATACGGCACGTATGGTGCCGGAGTGGAAGCACCTAGAGAGCCTCGCGCAGCATGTTGTCGCCGAACGTACACCGTGGGCTGGGGAGGAAGGGCGCAGAGGGCTCAGCGAGATTGCCCGTGAGTAGTTTACGGGACATCCATATCTGGCAACCCGAGGCGTTGACGATGGGTCCAGCGCCCACTACACTCGCAGCGAACCGTCACAAGGTACGGTGAGACCAGGCAAAATCGCCCACTGTTGAGAGGGTAGTCTCGGGCTGCTGGTCGATACTTTCAAAGCAACAAATAGGCACCCACTCGGGTGAGAGAGAGTCGATGATGGGGCGACCTTTCGATCCGGCAGAGGGAACCACGGTGGTAGAGCCCGCCGGCGCAGGCAAGGGCAACTGGGTGGGCGCGCTGGGAGTCTTGCACGATCCAGCGAGTGGTGACCTGTACATGTTCTATAGATCGCGGAGGCCTATAGGTGAAGGGCGCGGCTGGAAGTGCCAGGTGTCGCGCTCCGTGGACGGGGAGCACTTCACCGAGGCCTGGACCTGTACGAAGGAGCAGCTGGACGCCGAGTCGATCGAGGGAGGCGCTCTTGCTAGAGGGCCGGATGGCTCGTTCAGGCTTTATGTGAGCTACCTGGACAACGCCGATCGCCGCTGGAAGATCGCACTAATAGAGGCAGATTCGCCAGCGGAGTTTGACCCGGCGCAGCGGCGGGTTGTGTTCTCGGGTGAAGACGCGGACTCCGAGGGGGTCAAGGATCCTCATGTAGCGGTGATCGAAGGTCGCTACTACATGTTCCTAAATCATGCCCGGAAATGGCTCACAGCCCCGGCCACCGACGAGGAGGAGATGCACGGGACCGGGAATGTGTTTGCCACGAAGTTCGGCGGCAGCGGAGGGCTGGCCACGAGCGAAGACGGAGTGCACTTCGAGTGGCAAGGGGACATAATCGCCCCCGGCGAGGGGTGGGACCGCCTGCTGACGAGGATCGATACGATGTTGTGGCAGCCGCCTTTCTTCGTTGTGTATTACAGTGGGCGTGGCAGCGTGGAGGAGACCTACGAGGACCGGACGGGCGTCGCAGTCTCAGTCGACCTGAAACGCTTCCACAAGTTGAGCGACGACGCCCCGTTGCTGGTATCCCCAGAAGCGAGCGGCGCTCTTAGGTACATGGATGCGGCACTGGTCGGTGACGAGGTGCTCTACTACTACGAATACGCCAAGGCCGACGGAGCCCACGAGATCAGGATGAGCCGGGGAAGCACAGCCCCAATTGCCACGTAAGTGAAACCTGTTCTGGTTGCAGGCGCTGAGGGGTTCGTCCCTTTTCGTACATAAGTATTGAGATGAAATGTGCCATGGAGGCATGAATTATGAAACTGCGATTTGGTGTTACCGGCGTCGGCCACAGAGGGATGACTCTGGCGCGGACGTTGGCGCGTATGGATGACGCGGCCATAGTTGGTCTCGCTGACCTGGATGCGGGCCGCCTCGTCGCGGCGGCAAGCGAGTTCGGGGTTGATCGGACCTTCTCACTGGTCAGCGAGATGGTGGACTCGATGGATCTGGACGCGGTGCTGGTGCTCACACCGGACGCGGCCCACCATCCTCAGACGATTAGGTGCCTGGAGGCGGGCGTCCACGTGCTGGTCGAGAAGCCGCCGGCCTACACGGTTGCGGAGACGAGGGAGATGGCTGCGGCCGCCGACAGCGCCGGCAAGCATCTGATGGTTGGGTGGAACCGCACCTACGCTCTGCAGCGCGTCAAGGAGTTGTTTGGGGACGAGCCTCCAGCCGTTGTGATGGCGAACTTCGTGCGCCCCGACCCGGCATTCCTTGGCCTGATACGCAACCACCTGGTGGATCCGCTGTATTACCTGTGTGGCCTGCCGGACCAGATTGTCGCCGCCGGCAACATGGCCGACGAGTCCAGGGAAGGGAATACGGTCGCTTCGGTGCGCTTCAAGGGGGGCTCGCTGGGGCAGGTGACGCTCAGTCTGGGTGCAGGTGGGCGTAGTGAAAGCCTGACCGCTTTCGGCAACGGCTATTCTGTGTTCATTGACTCCACCAGCACCGGCGCAGGAACTGTTGTGCGCGGCGGAAAGGTCGTTGAGACCCTTGAGCCTGTTGACTCCATTGAGCTTCAGATACGCCACTTCATCGACTGCATCAGAGAGGACCGCGAGCCGCTTACCTCGGGACGTCGCGCCGTCGAGATCATGGAATTCATCCAGGAGGTCATGGACGCGGCTGGAACAACGACGACGTCGTTTGCGCCGGATGCAGGAGATGGGTGGATAACGTGGTGCGGCTGCGGAGACAAGATCGTGCCTGGACTGGCCTCGTGCCCGAATTGCGGCGCGGAGTGGGAAGGCTGGTCCATGCCAGTCGAGCAGGTCCGCAGGGCCTGACGAGGCACGGCCTCTTTTGGACGGGAGCCCGTGGTTCGACAGGCTCACCATGAGCGGACCAATCAACTCTCACCGCTAGTCATGAACAAGGAGCGTCCGTGATGCCAAGCTACGAAGTAGATATGCGGCTCAACGTCAAGGTGCCCATGCGGGACGGGGTCGAGCTGTCTGCCGACCTGTATCTGCCGCGAGGATCGGGCACATTCCCGACGGTCCTGATGCGCACGCCGTACAGCAACAACATGGACGTGGCCATCGAGAGGGCCCGCGTACTTGCTAATGATGGTTACGCATGTGTGATCCAGGATATACGGGGACGGTGGGACTCTGACGGCGACTACTACCCCTTCCACCCCGATGTTGATGATGGCTTCGACACCCAGGAGTGGGTCGGCCAGCAGGACTGGAGCAACGGCAAGATCGGCATGGCCGGCGGCTCCTACCTCGGGCTGGTCCAGTGGCTCAGCGCACCGCTGCGCAGCCAGTACCTGACGTGCCTTGCCCCACGGGTGATCTGCGGCGATTTCTACCACGGTCTTGTCTATCCAGGTGGTGCACTCCAACTCAACGTTGTGATGACCTGGGGTATGCGTACCAATGGCCGTACGGGCCAGAGCATCGACTACCACGACTGGACCAATGCATTCCGGGCGCTTCCGGTGGGAGATGTAGACCTGTCGGCAGGCCGGTCTCTGGGCTTCTTCAAGGACTGGATCGAGCACCCGACATACGACGACTACTGGAACGCCATCGATGTCGAAGACAAGTGGGATGAGATAGATGTCCCGGCGTTCAGCATGGGCGGCTGGTTCGACCTGTATTCGGCAGATGCATTCACCAACTTCAACGGTATTCGGGAAAATGGTCGTACCCCGGAAGCTCGCCAGAGCCGGCTGATCGTCGGACCGTGGCCCCATGCCCTCAGCACCTCGTCCAAGACCGGTGATGTCGACTTCGGCGCGGGGTCGCTGGCGGACCTGGACGGGGAGGAGACGCGCTGGTTCGACTATTGGCTCAAGGGCATCGACAACGGGATCGTGGACGAGCCCCCGCTGCGGCTCTTCATCATGGGCATCAACGAGTGGCGTGACGAGCACGAGTGGCCTCTGGCGCGAACCGAATGGCAGCGGTGGAACCTGCACTCCGATGGCGACGCCAATAGCGTACGGGGTGGCGGACGGCTCTCCATCGAAGCACCTGCGGACGAGCAGGAAGACCAGTTCGTCTATGACCCCGAGTTCCCAGTTCAGACGGTTGGCGGCAACAACTGCTGTTCCCCCGACATCGTGCCCTGGGGGCCTTATGACCAGCGGGCGGTGGAGATGCGCTCTGACGTGCTGGTTTACACGTCCGATCCGTTCGAGGAGGACATGGAGGTGACGGGACCGATCAAGGTGGTTTTATATGCCGCCACGGACGGCCCGGACACGGACTGGACGGCGAAGCTGGTGGACGTGTCTCCAACGGGATATGCCATGAACTTGTGTGACGGCATCTTTCGTGCACGGTATCGCGAGAGCAGGTCTGAGGCACGGCTCCTGGAGCCAAACCGCGTCTACGAGTACGAGATCGACGTGGCGGTTACCGGCAACGTATTCCAGAAGGGCCACTCGGTTCGCATCGAGATATCGTCGTCTAACTTCCCTCGCTTCGACCGCAATCTGAACACGGGCAAGGACTACGGAAAGGACGGCGAAATGCGAGTAGCCAACCAGACTGTCTACCACTCACGCGAGTACCCGTCCCATGTGCTGCTGCCGGTGATCCCACACGCTCCCTAGTTGTGGAGCGGAGCCAGGGGTTTGATGACATGCCAACTTCAGCGGTGACCACGATATTCCTGGACGATGGCGGGGTGATGAATGACAACACCCTGAGGGGGCCAGAGTGGCAGCGCCATGTTGGCGAATATCTCTCGCCAAGGCTAGGGGGAAGTCTTCAGGCCTGGGGCAACGCCAACCTGGTCATTGCCACACGGGAGTTCAAGCGGTACAAGAACCACAATTGGGTCCGGGCGAGCTAGACTTCCTGGCGTTTCGAGCGCAGTCCGATAGGGACTGGCTCGTAGGGATGACCGAGATGGTTGGTGTAGAAGCGCCTGAAGGAGACGCGTGCCTGAGACTCGCCCGCGAAGCCTATGGATTCGTAACAAGGCATGTACGCTCGGCCTTCCCGGGGGCTGTTGACGCGATACGGCAACTACACACTACAGGTTACCCGCTGTACACAGCCTCTGGAGAGGACTCTGACCACCTCGACGGTTACCTCCAAGGGATGGGGGTCCGAGACCTCTTTCGGACTCTCTACGGCCCGGATCTCGTGAACACCGCGAAAGAGGCGCCGGGATACCACTCACGCATATTCGAAGACGCCGGGGTAGAGCCCGGTGAGGCTGTTGTTGTGGACGCCTCACCTCTCGTAATAGCGTGGGCACGGGAGGCTGGCGCGATGGGAGTGCTCGTGTCGGCCCAGGGTACGGGCCCTGTGATTCCAAGCCTGGCTGTTCTGCCTGTGTTTCTGGCCTCGCTCTGAGTGTGACCATATCTGGATAGTCGAAGGGGTGGCGATATTCTCACAGTGTTTGGCTCGGTGGCCGTTAGCATCATGTTCCTGTCCTACTGGCTGGAGCCTCGCTCCAGGTGGTATGTACTGGTGTTCGCGGTAGCTAGCGCGATGACTGCGCTATATAGCGGACTGGCGCATGTGTACCGGATCATGGTGGTCGAGGGCCTGTGGGCGGCGGTGACGTTGCGGCGCTTTATGACGCGCTCCAGGGCTGAAAGTGTAGGCGTCGTGGTGGGCTCCGGGTAACACCTATTTTCATTGACGGTAAATGGGTCTTGTGCTAATCTGGGAAAAATTTCACGAACGAGATAACGATAGTGCGAGCAGTGTTGGCGAAAGCATTTGGTGGCGGCAATAGCGGGGGCAATACTGCCTTCCGGATTGTGATAGTGGCGGCTATTATCGCTGCGGTGGGTCAGGTCGCCCTCGGTGGGGTAGTCCGGGTGACTGACTCCGGCCTCGGGTGTCCCGATTGGCCGCTCTGCCACGGCAGGCTTATTCCGCCCTTTGAGCTGCACACCCTAATCGAATATTCTCACCGGCTTTCGGCCAGCACGCTTGGGTTTCTGGTTTTAGCTGCGACGATCATGGTGTGGCGAGCCCCCTGGCGCAGCACCGTGGCGGTCTCTGCGATGACCGGGGCCCTGATTCTGGTGGGCGTGGCCGTGGTCCTTGGCGGCATCACCGTCTTGACCGAGCTTGCATGGTGGGTGGTGCTATTTCACCTCGGATTCGCCGAGGGTGTGGTCGCAGGTCTTGTGATTGCGGCAGTTGCCGGATGGAGGGTCGGACCTGCCCCGGCGCCGACCAGGGTTAGTATTTTTTCCTTGCGTATGCGATGGCTGACTGGTTTGGCGCTGGGGGGTACCCTGTTGCTGATCCTGTCGGGCTCCTACATGGTGGGGCGAGGTTTTGGCTCGTCGTGCTCTACCTGGCCGGCGTGCCTGGGCAGCTTGCTGCCCTCCGGTGAGGCTTATATGGTCCACATGTCCCACCGCTACGTCGCAGGGCTCGCCGGGCTGCTGGTATTGGCATTGACCGCAGCCGCGTGGTTCGAGGCGGTCCGGCCAAGTGTCAGGTGGACTACGCTGGCTGTCCTGGTCGTGTTCGTGGTCCAGGGGTTGGTCGGAGCTGTGACCGTGTGGTCGGAGTTCGCGGCGGGGATGAAGGCGGCCCACCTTGTGGTGGCAACCATCCTGTGGGTCGCGCTTGTGTACGTGGCTATGCTACAAATGCCTGAATGGCCGGTGGTGCTTAGACGTGCAGAAAAGAGTCCGGATCCCGTGTCCGGGCTGGAGGGTGCTAGCTCTTGATTGCTCAGGTGGTGGAGCCACGGGGTTTGATTCGTGACTACGTTGCACTGACCAAGCCGCGCATCCTGTCGATGCTGCTGCTCACAGCCCTTTGCGCAATGTTCCTAGCCGAAGGTGGGGTGCCGGACCTTGCCCTGATTGCGCTGGTGCTCGGGGGAGGCGCTTTGGCTGCAGGAGGCGCGCACGCCCTCAACCACTACATCGAGAGGGACTCGGATTCGCTGATGCGTCGGACCAAGAAGCGTCCGGTGGCCTCCGGAAGGGTATCGCCTCAGGAGGCGCTGTGGTTCGGGATTGCGCTGAATGTCATCGCGTTCGTTTTGCTGACTGTCCTGGTCAATCCGCTGGCGGCGGCGCTGACGCTTAGTGCGACTCTCTTCTATGTTTTTGTATACACGATAGCCCTGAAGCGCAAGACTCCTCAAAATATCGTGATTGGGGGCGCTGCAGGGGCTGTGCCGCCCCTGGCCGCCTGGGCTGCCGTGACCGGCACCGTGGAGCTGCCGGCTATATACCTGTTCGCCATCATCTTTTTCTGGACTCCGCCGCACTTCTGGGCTCTGGCGCTGATGATCAAGGACGACTATTTGAGCGCAGGCATCCCGATGATGCCTGTGGTGACAAGCGTTGCGGAAACCAAGCGGCAGATACTGCTATACACGTTTATTTTGGTGGCGCTGACGCTGATGTTCGTCACAACATCGGCTGTCGGCTGGTTCTACTTCGCGACAGCCGCTGGATCGGGACTCGTGTACATTTACTACACGTGGCGGCTGTATAGGCTGCCGGCGATCAGTGGGGCAAAGAGCGCGTATTTGTACTCGTTATTGTACCTGGCGTTGATATTTGTCGGGGTCGTGGCAGATGTATACGTGAGGTTCTAGCCAGACCCAATGCTGGGCGAATTGTGCCATTTGTCACAATCCACCCCTCGTGGGTGCTTGACCAACTGTCGATCCGTCTGTTAAATTCTTGACCGGCGCATTAGACGTACCGATTTCCCTGGAAGGGAGACCCAGCCCCTACTGATGTCAACCACAAGCAGCCGCTCTAAGATTTATCTGGGAGTACTGCTACTACTTTCAAGCTTTGCCCTGCTGACTGGCTGCACTCCTGACGATCCCCAGTCGACCTTTGACACGGTAGGACCTGTCTCGCGGTCCCAGCTTGCCCTGTTCTACTGGATATTCTGGGCCGCAGTCGTCGTGTTCATCGTCGTAGGGGCGGTGCTTGTATACACGACCCTCCGTTTTCGGCGAAAGCCCTCCGACGCAATACCCAATCAGACGCATGGCAATACGCCGATGGAGATAGCGTGGACCATCGTTCCTGTATTGATCTTGGCCGTCGTGGCGGTGCCGACAGTCCTGACCATTTTTGACAATGCCAACTCGCCTGAGCCCGGCGCCTTGACCGTGGAGGCTGTGGGCCGCCAGTGGTGGTTTGAGTTCAATTACCCGCACCCGACCGATCCAGACGAGCAGGTCGTGACTGCCAACGAGCTTCACATCCCGGTAGGCGAGGTCGTCAACATCAACCTCGCATCGAGGGACGTGATTCACAGCTTCTGGATCCCGAAAATCGCCGGCAAGGTCGATATGGTGCCCAATTCTGCGAATACAATTTGGATTCAGTCGGACGAGGCAGGGGAGTTCTTCGGCCAGTGCGCGGAGTTCTGCGGCGAGGCACATGCCCTTATGAAGTTCCGGGTCATCGCCGAGCCGCGTGAGGAGTTCGACGCCTGGCTTTTGGCCCAGGCCGCTCCGGCGATAGATGCCGTTGAGCCGCTGGCGGCAGAGGGTCAGGCCCTGTTCGAAGGCAACGACGCAGGGTGCTGGGCTTGCCACACGATTTCGGGCTCGGCGAAGTCGCGAGGGTCCGTGGGACCAAACCTTACCCACGTTGCCAGTCGGGGCCTCATCGCAGCTGGGATCATTAAGAACGACCAGGCGGGCCTTCGGGCCTGGCTGACAGATCCCTGTGAAGCGAAGCCCGGGAATACCATGTGCAATGGCGCAGCGGTGTACAACGACCCGGACAAGGCGCTCGACGAGAAGCAAATCTCGGCGCTCGTGGCCTATTTGCGGAGCCTGGATTGATGAACTCTTACTCCACCAGCGGTATCCAGGTAACATCAACTATTAGCTACCGAAAAGTCGGAGGCCAAGGATGACGAGCATATCGCTTCCAATCCCGAAGCGTCCGGTCCATCCCACCGGTGTTTGGTCTTGGATCACCACCGTCGACCACAAACGAATCGGGATCCTGTACGGGGTCACCGCGTTCATAATGTTTATCACCGGCGGGTTAGAGGCGATGTACATCCGCGCCCAGCTTGCGCGGCCCGCCCAGGATCTGGTTAGCCCCGAGGTGTATAACCAGCTATTTACGATGCATGGCACGACCATGATCTTCCTGGCGATCATGCCGATGGGGGCGGCCTTCTTCAACTACATCATTCCCCTGCAGCTCGGTGCCAGGGACGTGGCGTTCCCCCGCCTCAACGCCTTCAGCTACTGGACCTTTCTGGCCGGGGCGGTGATGCTCAACCTTAGCTGGGTCCTGGGCGGAGCGCCCAACGCCGGCTGGTTCGGATACGCTCCTTTGACGAGCAGCGCCTTCAATCCGGGCGATGGCATCGACTTCTGGATACTAAGTCTCCAGATTCTGGGTATCGCCTCGCTGGCCGCGGCCTTCAACTTTGTCGTGACTATCATCAATATGCGGGCGCCGGGCATGTTATTGATGCGCATGCCGCTGTTCACCTGGATGACGCTGATCACCTCGTTGCTGCTGATCCTTGCGTTCCCAGTGATCACTGTGGCGCTGATCCAGCTCCTGTTCGACCGGCAGTTCGGGACCAACTTCTTCGTGCCGGCAGCTGGGGCGAGCCCGGTACTCTGGCAGCACCTGTTCTGGATATTCGGTCACCCCGAGGTGTATATCCTGATTCTGCCCGCGATGGGGATCGTCTCCGAGATCATCCCGACGTTCTCGAAGAAGCCAATCTTCGGCTATCCGGTGGTCGTGCTGTCCGGCGTCATCATCGCCTTCATGGGATGGATGGTCTGGAGCCACCATATGTTTACGGTGGGACTGGGACCGGTGGCGAACTCGGTTTTCGCTCTCACCACCATGGCGATAGCGGTGCCCACGGGTGTCAAGATATTCAACTGGATAGCCACTATGTGGCGGGGCTCCATCGAATTCAAGACAGCTATGCTCTTCGCGGTCGGATTCATCTGGCTGTTCATCATCGGTGGCCTGAGCGGCGTGATGCACTCGTCCGCCGCCTCCGATGCACAACAGCAGGACACATACTTTGTTGTCGCCCACCTGCACTACGTTCTGTTCGGTGGCAGCATCATGGCGCTACTGGGCGGAATCTACTACTGGTTCCCCAAGATCACCGGCCGCCTAATGAATGAGACCGTAGGGAAGATCAACTTCTGGCTTGTGTTCATCGCCATGAATATCACCTTTTTCCCGATGCACTTCTCCGGGCTTAACGGGATGCCCCGCCGGATCTATACCTACGACTCTGGCATGGGCTGGGACCTGTGGAACGCGGTCTCTTCCGCGGGCGCGTTCATGCTGGGTGCGGGGATACTCTTGTTTCTGTACAACGTGATCAAGAGCGCCAGGAGCGGCGAAGTCGCGTCGGCCGATCCCTGGGACGGCCGCACGCTGGAGTGGTCCATTTCCTCACCGCCGCCGGAGTACAATTTTGAGCAGATCCCGACAGTTCATGGAAGGGACCCGTTCTGGGCCCAGAAGTACGGGGGTGTCGCCATGGTTCCGGTCGCGGGGGGCTCGGGTGAAGATGGTGGCCATTCGATACATATGCCACAGCCGTCCTACTGGCCGATCGTGGCCTCTATAGGCATATTCATCGGCGGTTTCGGTGTCCTATACATCAACGCCGCGTCTTGGATCGGTGTGGGCGTCGCAGTGATTGGCTCCTTAATCACGATGATAGCCGTCTACGCCTGGTCCCTGGAGCCCGTCAATGATCCTGACGATGGCGCAGCACACTAACGGAGCCTGTTAATTTGGCCGAAGCAACCGCGGCAATACACGGAGAGCACGAAGAGACCTCCACTGGTTTGAACAACAGGAAGCTGCTCATGTGGGCCTTCCTGGGTTCGGACTGTATGTTTTTTGGCACGCTCATCGCGACATATGTGGTCTACCAGGGAAAGAGCCTCAAGGGCCCGTTCCCTATAGATGTGTTCAATATTCCTATCACGTCTGTAAGCACGTTCGTCCTGCTGATGAGCAGCATGAGCATGGTGCTGGCCTACGCAGCGCTCAGGCAGGGGAATGTCAAATCGTTCCGCATCTGGATATTCTCGACGGCGTTCCTGGGAATGACATTCCTGGGCTTCCAGGTCTTCGAGTTCAGGGACTTTGTGCACGAGGGTCTGACACTCAAGACAAATCTGTTCGGAACGACCTTCTTTACCTTGACGGGACTCCACGGCGCCCACGTTACGCTTGGAGTGATCTGGTTGCTTTCCCTGGGATTCCACTCCTTCAAGGGCGGAATAACCCCTGACAAGCACCTTGACGTTGACCTGGCAGCGTTGTACTGGCATTTTGTCGACGTTGTTTGGATCATCATATTCACCGTGGTCTACCTGTTCGGGGTGTTCCCCGGGATAAATTAGTAGTGACGCACTGAAGGAGACGGTTTCGACCTAATCTCTCGATGGCGAGACCTACGAGCAGACCGTTTTAGGACGGCAGCGTAAGGAAGCAAGCGCGACATGGCACAAGAATCAGGAACAGAAGCACAGGGAGCCGCGGTCCATTCCGGGCACCCTACGCCGTTCACCTATTTCAAGGTGGCGATGACCCTGTCGATCATTACCGCCGTTGAGGTCGGTATCTTCTACATTGAGGATCTGGGGAAAGGGATCATACCGATCCTCGTCGTCCTCTCCGCCGCTAAATTCGCACTAGTCGCGATGTTCTACATGCACCTACGGTACGACTCTCGGATCTTCACTGGCATGTTCGTCGGAGGCATCGCCCTCGCGATCTCTGTCACCCTAGCGATCCTGGGGCTGTTCCAGTTCTTCGTATAGCGACCAGCGGTGAGGTCGAGGAGGAGCGTACCACTTGGCGGGGTCGATCTGGTTTCATTGGCATGCTCACCCTGACGCTCTGATCGGTCTGACGATCGTACAAGGCCTGTATCTCTTTGGGGTTGGTCCTTTGAGGGAGAGATACGGTCTCGCGGAGAGTGTCGAACCCCGACAGGTAGCCACCTTTACAGCTGGCATCATGGTCATATTCGTGGCGCTGCTTTCGCCACTTCATGTCTTGAGCGACAGCTACCTGTTCAGCGCCCACATGGTCCAGCACGTGTTGTTGACCCTGGTTGCGCCCCCGTTGCTTATACTGGGCACACCGGATTGGCTGGTGCGCCGTATCCTTAGGCCCGATCCCGTATTCATCGCGGCCCGCGTCGTTACTCACCCGATTGTCGCGATTATCCTGTTCAACATTATTTTCTCCCTCTGGCACATGCCCTCGCTGTATAACGTGTCGGTGACGAACCACGTGATCCATATCATGGAGCACCTCGTATTCATCGGCGCTGCATTGATAATGTGGTGGCCGCTCGTTAGCACGATGCCGGAGCTACCGCGTCTCTCCTACCCACTTCAGATGATCTATCTGTTCGGTATGTCGGTGGCACAGATCGTAGTATTCGGGCCTGTGACTTTCTCGCAGGAGCCGTTATACCAGTGGTACGTCGACGCGCCACGGCTGTGGTCGGTTACGCCCCTGTCGGACCAGCAGATTGGCGCTGTGATCATGAAGGTGGGCGGAGGCGTTCTGTTCATGACGCTGCTGATTGTGGCTTTCTATCGTTGGTACAAGAGTGAGGAAGAGGAGACCGAGCCGGAACCAGATTCTCGCGAACTCTCGCTCCAGCAACACTAGCGCTCGGGTCTGAGAGGGCGTTCAGGGAGCAATCCATTTTGAGGCGACGGGATCGCCGTTGCGCAAACGATGAACATGGTGCGGGGCACATCAAGAGGCCCAGCGAAAGGAAAGAAACCGATGAAAATGAACAACAGAGCTTTGATATTTCCCTTGCTGTCGGTACTGATAGTGGCCGTGGTTGCCGGGGGGTTGGGTGTCACCTTCATCTGGCTCAAAGAGATATCTGACTGGGCAGTGATTGGGGTAGGATCGGCGTTGGTGGTTGGGGTCCCCACGGCAGCTGCCCTGGGGCAACGGATGGTGGAGAAGACCTAGTCTCGGCCAGCGCCGGTATGCGCCTTCTGCCCATATTGGTTGTTTTAGCCTCGCTGTTTGCTTTGGCCGCTGTTGCCTGTTCCAGTGACGAGCCTTTGCAAGGCACGGTGCTGGAGGGCGACGAGGCTCCTCCATTTGCGCTTCGAAACCACCTCGATGTGCCGATGTCTCTGGATGACTACACTGGCGACGTGGTTCTGGTGGCCTTCCTCTACACCTACTGTCCTGGTCTGTGCCCTGCCATAACGGGCCACCTGCGGACCGCCCACGAGTTGCTCCTTGACGATGCGACGCGGGTGGACTTCGTCGTCATCAGCGTCGACCCCGAAAGGGACACCGTTGAGCGAGCTCATGAGTATTCGGAGCAGTGGGGCATGCTCGACAGGTGGGACTTCCTGGTGGGCGAGGCGGATGTACTGGAACCGATCTGGGCGAACTACTACTTAGACCCTCAGCAGTTCGAATGGACTCGGACAGAGGCTGCAGCTCCGGCAGGGCAGTCTGAGGCTAGCGCTGACTCGCTCAAACGCCAGATCGCCACGCAATACGAGGTTGGTCACCAGGCGCCCGTATATTTGCTGGATAAACAGCATCACAGGCGAGTCCTGTTCACATCGCCGCTGAACCCACGCGAAATAGTCCACGACATTCGAGCACTGCTGGACTAACGCTGCACGCGCTTAGTGGGGCGGGGCTGGTGCTTGCTTGTTCTGGGCTCGTGTTGAGCTCGTCAACCGATTTGAGGTGATGATGACTGACCTGACTACCACGTTGTTGCTGGTGCGGCACGGCCAGGCGAGGGCTGAAGAGGGGTCGTACGAGCCAGATACTCCGCTTAGTGAGCTGGGTGTGCGCCAATCGGAGGCGCTGGCAGATGCGCTAACGGGAGATGCTGCCCCCACACATGTCTATGCAAGTCCACTTCCTCGCGCTGCGCAGACCGCAGGGCCGCTGTGCGACAGGCTTGGACTGGAGGCGCAGTTCGATGAGCGCCTGATGGAGTTCGAGTTTGGAGTGACCACACTGCCGGCGATGGGGGGGAGACCGGATCTGCTCTTTTGGCGCCCTGAGCAATCGGGCACCGATGGGGGAGAGACGCTCGGGGCGTTCGCGACCCGGGTGGCGGAGTTCCTCGACGAGGTGGTCTCGCGGCACGCCGGAGCGCGCGTGGCGGTCGTTTCCCATGCCGGTGTAATCGACGCGAGTCTCAGGTAGGCGGTCGGTCTCGGTCCCGATACGTTATGGAAGCACGAATTTGAGATCGACAATTGTTCCATTGCCGAGTTGCAGGTGTGGAATGGGGGACGTGTCAGCGGAGGTTCGCCGCGCTATGTATCCGTGCGCCGTGTGGGCGATATAGCGCACCTGGGTGAACTGGTCAGCGTGGTGTAGTCCACACTGGCCAGAAGCGGGATGCGTTCTATCCCAATCAGTCGACTAGGATGGGGAAATCCCATCTGGGTCGGATGGGTAGAAGCCGCATTGCATGCACTGCACGTAGGTTTCTTCCATGTCCGATGCTGAGACGAGGTCTCCTCCGCAACGAGTGCAGCCCTTGAGCCAGAAGGCCGAAGTTTCCCTGATGACTGGTACGCGGGATACGAGCGTCTCTTCGGCTAGTGCTGTGTCGATTCCGATGGTCGCTGTCTCGTTCATGATGCGATCATATTGCACCCATGCTCGCCGGTTCGCATCACCCAAAAGGGCGATTGTGAGGGGTGAGGATCGGGCTAGCCCGATCCGCGACAAATTGCGATCCGATCCAGTAATTCTCCACTAGCGCCCCTCGTAGTGATCCAGCCCAGCCCCCTAGGCGTGCGTAGCACCCCATTGACAGCGAATTGGACCGTCGGTATCGTTGTTTTGCTCACGAGGCGACGCGAAGCCTCGTGAGACAAACCGGCGAGGACGCCGGCCCCGAGGATCCCTATGTCACGCACCTCTCCCTTTGTCCTGTCAGCTACGGTGGACTTCCCCGATGACGTGGGATATGGCACCTACACACCCGAGCTCCTTGACCGGATGATGGTGCAGCTCAAGGAGCTTGGTGTGACGCGGGTCTACTGGCTCTATTACGGTGACGTGAACCAGGACTCCTATGGGGCTGGGAACCTGATCGACCACTCGATCTTCCCGTACGGCACGCAGACCCTCGCGAATATCGGTGAACCTCTGAAGGCGGCTGTGCCGTTCGCCCATGCCCACGGCATGGAGATTTACGGGGTGCTCAAGCCGTATAACGGCGGCATCGGAGGCACATATCCTGAGGGCGCCAACGAAAGCAGCGCATCGACTGTCACGCGAATAGGCGGCCCTCTCTGGCAGGCGATCCCGTTTGTGGAGCGGCACCCTGACACGCGAGTGCGCCGACGGCCGTTGGCTGCCTCACCTGACCTGGGATCGACCGCGATCCGCAAGATACGGCTTCT
>Ga0209403_10001588_pt1 | contig 29180 bp, 19 predicted proteins | sample ArcticOcean_MG_C_8_FD_187440 | JGI IMG/M metagenome (GOLD analysis project Ga0209403, IMG submission 187440) | Marine microbial communities from western Arctic Ocean - ArcticOcean_MG_CB11_86 (SPAdes) (version 2) | ecosystem: Environmental > Aquatic > Marine > Oceanic | place: Arctic Ocean...
GGAATAACAGTAAAGGTGCTCCCGGAAAGGACCCATCCAAGCTAATGGATAAGCCGTTCGGAGAGTGGAATAAGTTCCGTATCATCATGGTCGGGGAGCGCGTTACTATTTATCTGAATGGGGAAAAAGTTGTTAATAACGTAGTGATGGAAAACTATTTTGATCGTAAGATTCCTATTTTCGAAAAGGGGCCAATCCAATTACAGACTCATGGTGGAGAAATCCGTTGGAAGAATGTATTCATTAAAGAAATTACATCAGGCGGAGAAGAAGGTTTCCAGACCCTTTTTAATGGTAAGGATCTTACAGGTTGGCAAGGAGCAGTTAATAATTATGAGGTCGTTGACGGAGCTATCATGTGTAAGAAAGGAAAGGGAGGAACACTTTACGCAAAGGACGAATACGGTGACTTTGCCTTTAGGTTTGAATTTCAACTGCCACCAGGTGGAAACAACGGCATCGCGGTCCGTTCTCCTGGAAAGGGTGACCCTGCTTGGGAAGCTTACGAAATTCAGGTCCTTGATAATACCGCCAAGAAGTACGAAAAATTACAGCCTTATCAGTTTCATGGTTCTGTGTATGGATTGGTTCCGGCAAAGCGCGGGGCACTACTTCCTGTCGGAGAATGGAACAAACAGGAAATCATTTTCAAAGGAAGCCACATCCAGGTCATTCTGAATGGAAAGACAATACTAGATCAGGACATTAGTAAGATCGATCTGAGCAAGGTGAAGCGGGTCCCAAAGGGAGTGAAGCGTAGTTCCGGATTCATCGGTTTTGCAGGTCACAGTGATCCTGTTAAGTTCCGTAATGTGCGCATAAAAAGCCTATAAATTGACAAATATCAAGCTTATAGGATCTTATATTTGAACTAAGTTCCGTTATGTCACTTTTTGCTTCACGTTGTCCGGGCCCTACTCGCCGGTCATTCCTTGAGCTTGGCGCTTATTCTTTGTGTGGTTTGGGTTTAGGTGATTTGGCAAAGGCTACCAAAAGTAATGAGAAAGAGGACCCGGCTGTTATTTTTGTGTGGTTGCCTGGAGGGCCTCCGCACATGGAAATGTATGACATGAAGCCTGATGCACCGGCCGAGTACCGTGGCATCTTTTCTCCGATCCGAACCAATAATCCAGACCTTCAGGTCTGTGAATTAATGCCGCTGCACGCAAAGTGTGCGGACCGTTATAATATTATTCGATCAGTTCATCACACCTTTTCAGATCATGGCGGAGGCCATAAGCGGTTCATGACGGCTAGGCGACCCAAGGAGCCAACTGGAACACTCAATGATTCACCTGCAATGACTTCATTCATTGAAGCAGCACTGCGTGAAAAAGGAGCAGCCAAAGGCGGGCTCCCAACGAACATTGGCTTAATTAAAAAGGGAAGGCACAACATAGATACATTTGCGCTTGGAGCGGCTTGGATGGGAAACCACAATACTCCATTCATTGTTAACGGTGATCCGAACGAGAAGGACTTTAAGATTGAAAACCTTTCAATGAATGAAGTAATGGCGGACCGGTTACAGGACAGGGTCAGCTTACTTAAGGGGGTCGATAATTTGAGACGGGACATTGATGCGAACCAGGCTCTTGGATCAATGGATAATTTCAATAAGCAGGCAATGGATATGCTTTTTTCCAAAGCTTTTCGTAATGCCTTTGATCTTTCTCTCGAAAGTGATTCGATCCGAGACCGTTTCGGCCGGCATGCATGGGGGCAGAGAGCAATCTTGGCAAGGCGGCTCGTTGAAGCTGGTGCCCGGTTCGTCACTATAGTGATGGAGAACCCCTACGTTTCGGGTATCAAGATGCCCAAATATGGGACTTATAACTGGGATTCACATGCTGTTAACTGCCATCTATTTGATGAAGCCAAGATCAGGTTGCCTATATATGATAAGGTAATCACAGCAATGATTGAGGATCTATATGACCGGGGCCTTGACCGCCGGGTAATGCTTGTAGTGACCGGTGAATTTGGAAGAACTCCCAAAATTGAAACCAATTCAGGAACGCACACTAAAGTGAAACAGCCTGGCCGAGGGCACTGGCCAGGGGCAATGTCCATGCTGGTAAGTGGAGGAGGAATGCGAACTGGCCAAGTCATTGGTGAGACAAACGATAAGGGAGAGCATCCTATATCCAGGGCCATGACACCTAATGATGTTTGGGCGAGCATCCTTCTTCACATGGGCATTGATCAGGGTCAGACCTTCTTAGATTATGGCGGTAGGCCTCAGCCCATATTACCATTTGGCTCTCCAATCAGGGAGCTTCTACATTCATAGAGCATTAATTATTTTTAAGGCAATTCCCACAATGTCGCTTAAGAAGAACAGATCCTAATCTTTGGAGTTTACATTTCTGATGAGCAAGGCATGATCCCAACAAGATGAAAATTACCTCTCTTGTTTTTTGTTCAATACTACTTACCGCTTCATTATTATCAGCGGCACCGGTTGGCAATTATCCTTCTCTGCCCAGTAAAGTTCTATCCAATTATAATCCAAACAGTGCCTCAGAGAGGACACCTGAATCTTTTGCTAAGAGTGCCAATACCTTTTTAGCATCTTTGAATAAAGAATTAAGAGCGCAAGCAGCCTTACCTTTTGACAGCTCAGAAAAAGCAAAGTGGACTAATGTCCCACCACGTGGCCCTCAAGGTGGCGTAAGGTTAGGTGACTTGAATGAATCACAAATAAAAGCTGCCCTTAATTTGTTAAGTACAGTTTTAAGTGAACAAGGTTATAAAAAGGCAATAAATATACCTTTAGCCGATGATCGACTCCTTCGTAACGGTAAGCGCCGTCCAGGATTTGGGGCAGAAGACTACTGGGTAGCAATTTTTGGTAAGCCTTCTCCAAATAAGCCTTGGGGGTTACAATTTGATGGGCATCATATTGCAATTAATCTCGCATTCCATGGTGACAGTATGTCTATGTCGCCCACATTTATTGGAACTCAGCCTCGTGAGTTTCAGCTTGGTAAGAATATGGTTGTTCCTATGTTAGATGAGGCTCCATTAGGCCTAAAGCTTTACAAGAGCCTTAACGATGCACAAAAAAATAGTGCCATTATTGGAAAGAAACGAGCAAATCTAATAGCTGCTGCGGGCAAAGATGGATTTGTTCCAAAATCTATCGGCGTTTCATGTAAGGATTTTAATAAGGCTCAGCGTGAGGCTCTGCTTGATGTTATATGGGTCTATGCTGGTGATTTGCCGGAGCCTTATCATAAACATCGTATAGAGGAGCTTACTTCTGAGATCGATAAAATGTCATTTTCTTGGTGGGGACCCGTGGAAGAAGGCGGAGATTTTTCCTATCGAATTCAGGGGCCCAGCATCATTATTGAATATGCAGGGCAGGACCTCGGTGGAGATCCTCACAATCATCTTCACTCGATGTATCGTGACCCAACCAATGAATACGGAGCTCGACTAGGCAAGAGTAAGAATAAAGATAAATAAAACGGCTTAAGAAGTATTATTTAAGCAATAATATCATCGACGATCTTTCCGTAGACGTCGGTGAGTCGGTAATCTCTCCCATCATGCCGGTAAGTGAGTTTTTCATGATCTAATCCGAGAAGGTGAAGTATTGTGGCATGAAAGTCATGGACATGTACCGGATCCTTGTCCGGGCGAATACCATATTGATCTGTCGATCCGTGAACTGTTCCTGGCTTAATTCCCGCGCCGGCCATCCACGAACTAAATGCCCAGTTATGATGTTCCCTGCCAGGAGCATCGGCCTTGTTGTTAAAGGGGGTCCTGCCAAATTCGGTAGTCCAAACTACTAATGTATCTTCAAGCATTCCACGGGACTTGAGGTCTTTAAGGAGTCCAGCGATTGGTTGATCAACGTTCTTAGCGAGTTTTTCATGGTCCATCATGTTGCCGTGAGAGTCCCAGTTACCTGAAGAGCCGGTATCAATTAACTCCACAAAACGAACACCCCGCTCGACGAGACGGCGCGCTGCTAGACATTGCCACCCAAAACCTTCAGTTGACCCTTTTTTGAGCCCATAAAGATTGTGAGTAGCGTCCGATTCCTTTGAGAAATCGAAAAGTTCAGGCACTTCCATTTGCATGCCAAATGCTGTTTCAAAACTTTTTATTCTGGCTTCTGCCTCAGCATCACCGGAACGGGCAATTAGATGACGCTCGTTTAATCTTTGAAGCGCTGCCAACTCAAGTTCTTGACGGGAGACTGGGACCCTAGAACTAATATTTTTGAAAGGATCTTTACTGGGTCTAAGAAAAGTGCCTTGATGGGCTCCAGGTAAAAAATCACTCGCATATACCTGTGTGCCCGCATAGGTCTGCTTTGGAGCAATGGTAATGAACGAGGGTAGATTTTGGTTTTCAGTGCCCAGTCCATAACTGACCCATGAACCAAGACTGGGTCTGGCAAATGCAAAGGATCCAGTATGCATCCCTAATGTCGCATTGTAGTGATTGGAATGGTCAGTGTGCATGGAACGGATCAGCGCGATGTCATCAACGCATTGAGCCACGTGCGGGAACAATGTACTTACTTCGGTTCCACATTGCCCGTGAGCAGAGAATTCCCATTGAGGAGCCTTCAGGTATATTTTTTCATAGCCTGAACGGTTTTCAATTTCAGGATGATCGAGTTTGATTTCTTTACCCACGTGAGCCTTGAGTTTTGGCTTCGGATCAAAAGTATCGACGTGGGAAACACCACCAGTCATGAACAAAAAAATCACATTCTTTGCCTTTGCAGGGAAGTGAGGATTCTTTATGGACAGAGGATCACCACTTTTTGAAACTGCATCAAGATTACGCAATAGAGCTGGCATCATGCTGGACCCCGCCACGAAGGAACGGAGAAAGGATCTGCGGTCTGGTCGTTGGGCAATCATTTCTCAGTCTAGGTAAAGGAACTCATTACTGGACATTAGAATTCTGGCATAAGATCTCCAGATTTCAGTGTCTTGTTCTTCAGGGTTATTCGATACAATTGGTGCAAGCACATCTGCAAACGCTTCAAAGTCTTCGTGATCGGTTTGAGTTGCCGATCTGGAAAAGAGTTGCTGGCATGCGCGCTCGAGCCTTTGATCCGGACCGATTGATAGTATATCCGACGCAAATTGTTCAGCGCAATCATGAAAGAATGGGTCATTCATAAAGTAAAGCGCCTGGCTAGGAACCGTGGTCTGGGATCTGCTCGCAGTGCTTGCATTGGGATCTGGACCATCAAAGAGACTGAAAAATGTTGAAATCTGATTTCTTTTTCGCATCAGGTAAATACTCCGCTTGCTACTGGCATATTCATCCGCGAATGGATTGTGTTGAGTAAAATTCCATTTATTGCGAGTTGGAAACGGGTGCCCTTCTCCAGGTGACATGTCCAATATACCCGAAACATGAAGAATCGTATCTCGAATCTCTTCAGCGCTGAGTCGTCGCCTTTCAAACCCGGCATATTTTTTCGGTCCCGGTCCCGAACGAGCGGATTGTTGATAAGTCGCACTGCTCATGATCATGCGGTTCATATGCTTAATGCTCCAACCATTCTGGATAAATTCTGATGCGAGATAATCCAATAGTTTTGGATGAGTTGGGGTGCTACCATGTGTTCCAAAGTCATTTGGTGTCTCTACGATACCTTGACCAAAGTGCCAAGCCCATATTCGGTTCACCATGACACGTGCAGTAAGGGGATTATTTGGATCCACGATCAGATTAGCAAGATCTAACCTTCCACTCGAAACATCATTTCCTAGCACCTCTCCTCCTAAGGCGGAAAGAAAGCGTCGTTTAACAATGGGGCCAAGATCCTTGTTATCACCTCTGTTATGAATCGGATAATCCTTTGGTACTCCTTCTGCCATTGCATACGCGTAGGCTTTTTCCACCACGGGGCGTTTATTCTTATGCTTTTCAATTTTTGCTAAGCCGAGTTTATCGATTGCTAGCTTCTCATAGGCGGTCTGCATTTTTTTACTGGCAAAGTGCTCGAGTTGCCAAATGACACCATCGCCGAAAGCGTGCCCGTCACTCACTTTTAATTTGATATTGATCTGGCCTGATACAGGACTAATCCAAGTCACTGCTACTGGACTTTCTTTGTCGGGATGAACAAAAAAACTTCTCGGCGGGATTTCTGTCCAAACTTTGACTGGTTCCTCTCCTGTATTCACTGCAACGGACGGAAGATTGCCGGGTGACCATTTTTTTAATGTGGGTTGTCCATCGATTGCTTCTGTTTTTTCTTTAAGAAAACGAGGTCCCTCTGAACCAATGTCAAGAAAGCACCAAATTGCACCTTTGGATTTAAGTGGATTAGAATCTGTCAGCTTATCTAAAAGGTCCTCCGTTGACCATTGCAATGTCCCTGAATCCGATTCGTGTGTGATCTTTAGTTCAACCAATGTGGTATCGGCACCGTGATTTGCATTTGGGGCAATAGAAATCTGTATAGCTTCACCTTTGCTGATATCAATTTTTATTGGCTCATTTGTAAGATCAATTGATTTCCCCACAGGCAAATGACCGCGGGAAAGGATCCGTTGACTTTTGGTTGCAATCTTTTTGAGTTCTTTCTTTGGCTTTGCAATGAGATCATTCTCAAGTTTTTTAAGTTCTTTTTCCCATGTCTCATTTTCTTTAATAATCTGAACAGTAGCGAGCGGTACGAGGTCCCTTGGTTGCTGTTTAGGTTCACATCCCGGGAAAGGAAGTCGTGAACTAGCAAGGACACCATATAGAGCGTAATAGTCCTGAGTAGTTATAGGGTCATGTTTATGGTCATGACATCGTGCACAAGCAATGGACAGGCCAAGGAAAGTTTTACCAAGGTTATCAATGACATCCTCATAAGTGAGATACATCCTCTTATCAATGTCGTGACCAAACCTTCTCGCGATAGCCAAGTAACCTGTCGCTGTAATATTATCAGCAAATTCTTTTCCTTTTTTTTCTTTGGCAAGAATATCTCCAGCGAGTTGCTCCCGCACAAATTGATCATAAGGCTTGTCATTATTAAAGGCTTCAATGACCCAGTTCCTGTATCGCCAGGCATCCTCAATCGGATGATCGCTATTCTCTCCGGCGGTGTCAGCGTATCGGACCACATCCAGCCAGTGTCGGCCCCACTTTTCACCATAGGTCATTGATCCTAGTAGTTTCTCAATGACTTTGGAAAACGCGGACACGTCACTGCTTGGATCATTAATGAATTTAGCAACAGTTTTCGGGTCTGGTGGGAGCCCAGTTAAATCATAACTGGCTCTCCGGATAAGTGAGCGCCTATCCGTTCTTGGGCTTGGAGTTAGAGATACACTGGATAATTTTTTGAGAATAAATTCATCTATTGGATTGAGTGACCAATTATTCGTACTGTTCGCAGGAGCTTTGACTTCCTTAATAGAATTAAGAGACCAAAGTTTTTTTTCCGCAAAGGCCTGAGTAGAAGAGATCAGAAGGAGAACGCAAGTAATCCTAAAAATCCATAATAGATTGACCATCAATAGCACAGAGTGGAATATAATTTGTTAGGATTGAATAATCTAGGCTAATTTATAATCATTCAGATAAGAATTTCCAAGGAATGAAAGTCCCTAATCACCCAACAGTTTCTCGCAGAACCATGATCAAGGCTGGTTCTATCGGAGCATTGGGCTCAGGGTTAAGCGATGCAGGTCTCTTACGAGCCCTCGCCTCTTCTTCTCAGAAAGAAGGCGGAAAAGCAAAATCTGTTATTTATATTTTTCTATCAGGTGGTCTTTCTCAGATTGATACCTTTGACATGAAGCCTGAGGCTCCACTTGAAATACGTGGTGAATTTGTTCCAATGAAGACCAAGACACCGGGGCTTCATATTTGTGAGCACTTACCTGAACTGGCTAAGAGGAGTGATCGATGGGCTCTTTGCCGGTCAGTGACACATCGCTGGAATGAACATTCTCAGGGTCACCACATCATGCTTACTGGACGCTCAGAGGCTCCACAAGGATTTGATCCTAATAAACCGCGGCCCGAAGACTATCCATCAATAGCGGCTATGGCGAACCGTTATTTAAAAGGTTCAGGCGCGCTTCCGCCGTCCATGATTCTTCCGGAAAAAATTGTTCACCGGACTGGGAGAACTTTGCCAGGACAATTCTCGGGCCTCATGGGTGACCGGTGGGAACCGTTTTTTTTAAATTGCTCTAAGTACAATGCAGCAAGTTATGGAGCGTATCCTAATTATCTCTTTCATCATGCTAAAGGAAAAGTGGATGGATCTACCAAAAAATTTCTTGAGCCAGATTTATCATTACCCGACGCGGTGGGCCTTGATCGGTTACAGGATCGTTTAGGCATTTCACGGTACCTCGATTCACAGCAAAAGCATTTTGAAAATGAAGTCGAGGTAAGAGAATTTGACCGATACACCAACATGGCTGTATCGCTCCTTGCAGATCCAAAGACAAAGGCTGCCTTTGATGTGCATGGAGCTGATCCCAAGCTTCAGGACAAGTATGGCAGAAATGCTTTTGGCTGGTCCTTACTCATGGCTAGGCAATTAGTAGAAGCAGGCGTTAAGTTAGTTCAGGTTAATCTTGGCAATAATGAGGCTTGGGATACACACCAAGCAGGATTTCCTAGCCTAAAGAATTTTCTTCTACCACCAACTGACCGTGCTGTTTCAGCCTTACTCGATGATTTGCATGATCGGGGCATGTTAGAAGATACTCTCGTTGTAATGGCCAGCGAATTCGGCAGGACGCCTAGGATCTTCAAGATACCAAAAGCAAAGCTTCCTGGTCGGGACCATTGGGGCGCTGTTCAGACAGTGCTTTTTGCTGGAGGTGGGATTACTGGTGGAGCTGTAGTTGGGTCCAGTGATTCTAATGGCGGCCATCCTGCCAGTGACCCACACAGTCCTGAGGATTTTGCGGCCACAATTTACCAAGCACTTGGAATTCCACAGGGTGCTAATTGGGAAGATCTGACGGGGAGACCACATCCAATTTATCACGGAAACCCTATAACCAAACTATTTGCTTAGGGGTCATCTCTTCTCAGCGATTAGGCAAGTATACCCGATAGAGCATTGCCATGCACATTGGTGAGGCGTCTTTGAATCCCATTATGGTAATAAGAAAGCCGCTCATGATCTATGCCTAAAAGATGCAATACAGTCGCATGGAAGTCATGCCAGGGAACAGGATCAATGATAGATTTATAACCAATATCATCAGTGGCTCCATAATTGATTCCGGACTTAAGGCCTCCTCCGGCAAGCCATACACTGAAACCTACCTGATTATGATCCCGGCCCGTGCCGACCTTGTCAGAGGCAGACTGAGTGAAAGGAGTCCTTCCAAATTCTGAAGTAAATAAAACGAGCGTCTCATCAAGCATACCTCTTGATTTGAGATCCTTAATGAGGGCCGCTACGGGCTGATCAATTCGCAAAGCCTCACGGCCATGATTGCGTTTCATGTCCTCATGCCCGTCCCAGTTAATTCTTGGTGAGCCAAAAGAACCACCTGAGAAGAGTTGAACGTGCCTCACACCGCGTTCTAGGAGCCGCCGCGCGAGTAAGCAGCTCCTACCGAAGTCTCGGGTTTCTTTACCATTTAAACCATAACTTTCACGCGTCCCTTCCGTTTCGCCTTCAATGCTAGTAACTTCCGGAACAGCGAGCTGCATTTTTGCTGCGAGCTCATAACTCGCAATTCTTGCAGCGAGCGTATCATTAGTGCCGGTCTCCTTCATGTGAAGTTCATTCATTGTTTTGAGAAGGTTTCGGCTATTTGACTCGACGGTCGGTTCAATTTTTTCTGCAGGGAAAAGGTTACTGATAGCATTTCCGTCACCGCTCGTTTTGAATGGAACACCTTGATGGCGTGCCGGTAAAAATCCATTAGTCCAGTTACTGGTTGATCCGGCAGGCATGCCTCGAGAATCTGGAAGAACTACATAAGTTGGTAAATCATTAGTCATGTTGCCAAGGCCGTACGATACCCATGATCCCATGACTGGAAATCCGTTTAGACGGAAACCGCTGCTCTCTTGGAACGTGGCAGGTGTGTGGCTGGATGATTCTGCAACCATCGAATTAATGACAGTCAACTCATCAGCAACAGTTGATATATTTGGGAAAAGATCTGAGATCCACATTCCGCTCTGTCCTCGTTGCCTAAATTCCCAGTCATTGGATCTTAGAAGACCAACTCTACCAAAAAACACGTCTGGTTTTTCATCTGCCTGTAAAGACTTACCATGCATTTCTTTGAGCTTGGGCTTGTAATCAAATGAGTCAACTTGGCTCACACCACCGCACAGACATATATGGATGACCTGTTTTACGTTTGGTGCAAAGTGCGGGGTAAGTGCTTGAGAAGCGGACCCGTCTTCTAACATGAGGGATGAAATAGCCGCACCTCCTAGACCATGAGTGGTCCAGTCCAGAAAGTCTCGGCGCTTGATGTCGTTATTGATTTGCATCGGCTAGTTCAGATAAATAAATTCATTGGAATTAAGTAGGACTCTGCAAAGAGCGAAAAGACCGTTCTTTTTGACGAAATCCTCAATAATTATTTTTTCTTCTTCCTTTGGACTTCGCATGAAGGCGAGCTCGAATCCTCGTTTGACTTGAGCATTGATATCGTTTCCTGCTTCAGCCTTTAGTCTATCAGCAAATTTGCGTGACATGCGAAGAACGAACGAAGTGTTCATCATAGACAAGGCGCCGAGTGGAGTTGTTGTAGTGCTTCTAACAGGGGCCGAGGCTGATGGATCGGGACAGTCCAGTGGTGCGAGGAGGGGATGAACGTTGCCTCTTGCCCATGTTCTGTAAATGCTACGGCGATTAAATTCAGTGCCTTCAGGATCTGTGGAATCATATACCCATGAGCCTTTGTGATTGTACATCTTAAAGTCTCGATAACCTGGCCCACCCATTTTTTTATTTAATTGTCCTGACACAGTGAGGATCGAGTCTCGAATGAGTTCAGCCTCTAGCCTTGAGATTGATCGTTTCCAGAGCAATACGTTGTCCGAATCTTTTGCCAAGGCTTTAGGATTTTCTTGTGAAGATTGACGATAAGTGGCGGAATCACATATTAATTTATGCATAGCCTTTAGGCTCCATTTCTGCTCCTTAAGTTCAGCAGCTAACCAATCAAGTAGTTTAGGGTGCGAGGGGGTTCCGCCATTAAAACCAAGATCATTGGTTGTTTGAATGAGGCCCTTACCAAAGTGATAATGCCAGATACGGTTTACAATGACTCTGGCAAATAGTGGGTTATCGGAAGCAGTTACCCATGTCGCTAATTTTTTACGCCGATCTGCATCTGGGGCGCCCGTCCCTAGTCCGAAACTTGCAGGCATTGATCCTGTAACGGACCGTACACCACCGGCCGAAACCTCTTCTCCCAATTCGAAGGGACTTCCCCTCACTAGCAGATGTGTTACTGGAGCTTTTGATGGTCTGACCGCATAGACTTTCCTCTTTTTCATTTTACTGAGCTCTTTATCAATTTGCGCAATTTCAGTTTTCCAACGCTCTCTAACAATTTTTTGTTCTGGCCTGAGTTTGGCGACCAGTTCGGCTTCAGAGACAAAATCTCCATTAGCAGAAATTGCAATTTCCTCTGCAGTAAGTGCTTTGTCATAGAGTTGTGCCCTGTCAATTTTGCCGCTTAGCATTAAATTATTCCCTGCTTTTGTTCCGTGTCGCATTCCAAAGAGAACCTGAGAATTTCCAGAGAGAAAATTCATTGATCCAGTCTTATAAGACTTTCCATACGGTTTTCCATTTCTGTAGGTGGTGATATGACCATCAGCTTTGTAAACGATGGCGATGTGCGTGAATTTATCCTTTGCCTTATTTTCTTCTTCGCCCCCAAAGCTTTGAGTCCTTGAGTAGCCTTCACTGCCTGCCATCCAACGCTTCGGTTCACGTTCTCCAAAAACGATGGCATCAAATGTCCTACCATCAATGCTTTGCACGCTCATTGCCGCCCCGCCGCGCTGATCGAGATTATTTAGTTTTATCCATGACTCGAGAGTCTTTTCACTAAGGTCACGATTAATTGGTGCAGTCATTACGTAGCCGGACTGACCATCTAGCTCAAGAGCACCACCATTGATCCTAGCACTATTCAGTGCTTTTCCATGAAGGCTTCCAATCTGATCCTTTAGATCCTTATCAAAAGTCCACCTTGCTATGGGCTGAGGGCCTCCATTATTTCTGCTGGCACCCCTACTTTCCTTGAGAATCAGCTCGCGTATTTTTTTGTCACCGTTCTCGAGCCTATTTTTCAATAATTCTCTCTTTTGTTTTAAGGTAGTTGGATTTCCAGAAGCGGGAACATCACGATCACCTCTGTGCACGCCTCCGAGAGCAGATGCCATCTGATAATATTCTTTTTGCAGGATTGGGTCAAATTTGTGGTCATGGCATCGTGCACAATGGACCGTGAGTCCGAGGAAAGTTTGGCTGACAGTCCCCACTAAATCTTCCATTTCATCTTGCCGCATGATTTTCCTTTGCTTGTCTCCGGAAGGTTTGAGTCCATCGAATGCTCCGCAGACAAGGAAGCCCGTTGCGGTGATTGCTCCTGGATCATTGGGTTCAATTACGTCACCCGCAATTTGGAGTCGAGCGAACCTGTCATAAGGCATGTCTTGGTTTAGCGCATCAATGACCCAGTCCCTATAAGCCCAAGCATTGGGGCGTAATTGATCATATTCGAACCCATTACTTTCTCCATAACGGGCCACATCTAACCAGTGTCTTGCCCACCTTTCACCGTAATGTGGGCTTGCAAGGAGTTCATCAATCTCGGGTGTTGCATCTGAGGCCGGAGGTAGTCCTATAAGATCAAAATACAATCTGCGAGTCAGCGATCTGACGGTAGCTTCAGGAGCCGGTTCGAGTCCTGTCTTTTCAAGTTTTGCGAGAACAAAATTATCAATTGGATTGCGAACCCATTTCTTGTTTTGAACTTCAGGAACTGCTGGTCTTTTAACTTGCTGGAGGGACCACCAGTCTGAATTGGCCCTTTCTTCAGCGGCAATCCGTAAATTTAGGTTTGTCACCAACAATAAAATTAGCCAATGCCTGATCATGATAGGATTGTTGTTCTTTGGATAGAATGAGTCGAACATTAAAGTTTAATCAGTAGGGGTGAATATCTAACCAATTTTCTATTTTCCAAGCCCATGGGCAAGGGAAATCCTCTGATGGATAAGCTCTGACTTGTATTATTCATGCTTTTTTGACTAATATTCTCACATTAAATAAAACATACTTTATTATATGAACCGTCGATCCTTTCTTAAATGTTCTGCAATTCCCTTCACTGCTGTTCCGCTAGTTGCTTCTGGCGCGCAAGATTCAAATAAAAGTCCGAATTTTAAGGGTCGAATATATAAGGCACTAAAGGGTGGCAAAAAGAGAGGAGAATCAGTTGAAGCTTTCTTTATGCGGCTCAAAGGACTTGGGTATGATGGTGTTGAAAGCGGTAATGCTGGGGAAGCTGAAGCTTACAGGGCAGCGGCTAAAAAGACCGGGATCCGTGTACATGGTCTTGTAAATGGTGGTCATTGGTCTGTCCGGTTAAGTGACCCAAATCCGGAAGTTCGACTCAAGGGGAGGAAGAACCTCGAGAATGCTGTGATGAATTCTCATTTACTTGGAGGGTCCTCTGTATTGCTTGTACCAGGAAAGGTAGGAGGCGCTAACGAAACCCATGATCATGTTTGGGAACGCTCAATTGAGCAAGTCAGGGCCGTTATTCCTCTAGCTTCTAGGCTTGGAATAAGAGTTTTGATCGAGACTGTCTGGAACGGTTTTTGTGAGAGCCCTGAAAAATTTAGGGACTATATTGATGAATTCAACAGCCCCTGGGTCGGTGCATATTTTGACATCGGTAATATGCAAAAATTTGCTCCTGCTGAGGAGTGGATTAGGACCCTTGGTAATCGCACCGTCAAGATCGACGTGAAGGACTGGGGAAAGAAGAATGGGTTCTGTCGGCTCGGCGAGGGTGACGTTGACTGGGATAAGGTCCGGATTGCTTTAGATGAGATAGGATTTTCTGGATGGGCTACCCGAGAAGGTAGCGACAAGTCATTAGAAGACACTAGTCAGCTTATTGATGATTTGTTGATTGGAATTTAATCATTAGTTCAACGAATTTAATCTGATAGTTGTAACTTATATTTTCCATCAGGAAGGATCTTTGGAAATTTATAATTGCGGTCATTCAATAATTTAAAAACGGCAGGGTCTCCCTTTCTAACAAGTTCACGAGTTGGAAGTCGCCACTCGTGTTTAATTTCCCGCTGCCTATGAAGTGATTTTTGTGCGCCAAGTATAGAAGTCATTGCCCAATAGATATATTCCGTAACCATGCAGCCGTACTCGCAACTCTCGTCATCGTAAGTGAACCATGCTCCTTCCGGATACGATTCTGGCACTTCAACGAAGTGTCCTTTACGGGCTAAATCCAAACACTTTGCAATCTGCGTTCCTGAGCGAGGGCCAAAAATTCTTGGATAAGCGTTCCCGTATCCATGGTGAGTGATTAGGTGGAAGACCTCTTCAAGAGTAGCATCGAATCTACCATTTCCGGGATTTGTTTCTTCACCAAACTGTGAGATTCCATAGTGGAAACCTTCCTCGAAATGTTTTCCCCCGTCGTGCACTCTTTCCAGTTCGCGCTCGTTTGCGAATATTTCAAGGTAGGCGTCTCTGGAACTCAAAGCATCAACGACTCGCAGATTGTCTGGTTTTCCATTCTCGTTATTGTCTAGATATTCTGCAAGCACTGAAGCGGCGTGAAGGATTTTTGAATCAGGGGTCCGTTTGGTGGCAAAGACGTGGACCCCAAACACATTGATGTATTTTGAAAAGGCAGGGGCAAAAGCCATGAGTTTCCCTTTTGGGATCGGTGAAACTTCTAATCTTGGAATCTGAGCCTTGATTTGAGAGAAGGGAAACAGCATCCCTGTTAATGATAAAATTAAATATTTCATGAGTCGATAACCCTGACCTTGGAAGAGATATTACTTATTCAAGAATATCTTACTCTCTATTACAAGTTTCACTAGGTCGCGGAGTCGATTTTCTTTTTGACCTAATTTTTTCATGATGCGGTCAACTTCTCCACGATCGGCTACTTCAAGTTGACGCCCTGTCGAATAGGTAAGCATTTTGTTGGTTAGACAACGGGTGACGAGTTCCTTGCGTTCAAGCAGCATTTTCTTGAATTCAATGATATCGGCAACTTCCCTACCATTGGCCATAGTGGCCGAGGTGTCGATCGGATCCCGGGCCCGCTTGTACTTGTCGCGCCAACGACCGACGACGTCGAAATTTTCGAACGCAAACCCCATAGGATCGATCTTGATGTGACAGCTGTAGCAGGCTTCATTTTTTCGGTGCAATTTTAATAGTTCCCTCACGCTAGTAGCTTCTCGAGTATTAGTTGGCAACGGTTCGACATCAGGAGGCGGGGGAGAGGGTGGAGTACCTAACACATTTTCCAGTACCCAGACTCCACGAATTACCGGCGAGGTTTCGACTCCGTTGGCTGTTGCGGTCATGATTCCCGGCTGAGTGAAAATTCCGCCACGCTTTGGATCATTTAATGATACTTTACGTAAGCGCTCGCCCCGGATTCCTTCTCGCTTGTAAATCCACTTGGCAAGGGTCTGATTCATGTAGGTGTAATCAGAGTTGATAAACTCTTCGATTTTACCATTAGCTTTAAGAATTTCCTCGAAATACATCGTGATTTGCCTTGCGAGCATAGGTTCAACTTTTAGGTTCTTATAAAATTGGAAGTCTCCGCCTGAAGGGGGCATGTCGCCGAGTTTGTCGAGGCGAAGCCATGATGAAGGGAAGTGACGAATGAAGGCCTGAGCCTTATTGTCTTTGAGCATGCGATCGACTTGCTGCCTACGGATGGCTGGATCGCTTAGTTTACCGTCGCGGGCCAGAGTAAAAAGGATTTCATCCGGCATCGAGGACCACAGGAAGTAACTTATCCGGTTTGCAATGCCAAACTCATCGAGACGACCTGGTTTTTCTCCAAGATAAAGAAAATGTGGCGAGCAAAGCATGGCCGCATAACCGTCTTGCATCGCGCGGATCAGTAGGGGAATTTCATTAGCTTTCTTTTGGTTCTTGGAATTGTCATGTAGCCCTTCGACTGAGAGTTTGGCGTGAGCCATGCCCGGGCCGCCCCATCCGGCACGGAAGCTATTGGGTTGGCCATAGCCAAAGTATTCGACGCGGATAACATGTTCACCAGGACCAAGTTTGAGTTTACCTTTTTTTAATTGTGCGCCATGCAATCCGTCATGCTCGATAGCTTTTTTTCCATCGATCAGGATCCGCGCGCCATCATCTGAGGCGATTTCGAAGATGTAGTCCCCCGCCTTTGGCACACTTAATTTACCCATGAATACCATTCCAAATTGTTCCTTCATCTTAGAAACCTTCAAGTCCATGAGACCCTTCGGTAGTGTTCCTTCTGCGACTGGCTTCAGAGTGTCAAAATCAGGCAGCTTTTCCCACAGCCCTTTATATACCTTATATCTTAGATTTTTAATACCACCCGGCAATGTTACGACAGGTTCAACGCGCTGCTGTAGGACCATTTGCACGTAAGGTTCGACCATTTTCCGACTCACTGGTTGACGAAATGCCCGTGATGCAAAATTGGTCATGAGCTTACGTATCTCATCTTCTTTGCCCGATCCGCTCCCATAAAGGGCAGTATGACTTTTGGGCGGCCAGGTATCAATTATAGGTTCCAAGGTTAGGCTATGGATACGAATGTGTGGGCCCTGATATCCATTCTTAAATAGTTTTTCAGCCATTTTTATTGGCCATTTATCGTGTGCTTCTTTGTTGATCTTCTTGTCAGGGCGTGGACTGAATTCATCTGGCATTGTTTTCTCCACAATTACCTCTGCGCGGAATGCCCGATCCCATGGTCCGTTTTCCCATCCGATCCAAGGTGTCCATGCCTTGTCCATCCAGACCTCATGAGTGAATGTGTGCTTTTTACCGTCACCTGGAACTGACCAAAGATTGATAGGGGTAGAGGTTGGTCCGGCAATGCCACCATTCTTGGTATCGGCAATGTTCAGGCAAAGCTGATAAGGATTCTTTTCTTTGAGCTTGAACAATTCGCCCCAGGGGTGAGCCTGATTGTGAGCAGAAGCCTCGATGGTAATTCGGTATCGAGTGGCAACACCGACTCCGCCCCTGATCTCCGTTGGGGCGAGTCTCCCAAAGCGTTCATAGCCAGTAGCCATCATGTCATAGTTGGGATTTAATGTGCGAGATACCGATTCAATTATATGTCCTCCTTTATCCTTAATTAAATGTCCTGCGAATTTGCGGGTTTCAATTTTAGGTTTGGCTTCAAGGCGAGTGGATTGTGTTAACACCTCTTCTACAGCACCGAGGACCAGTTTCAGATAAAAATCAGACATGACTAGTTTGTCCCCAATATTGAAGAAGCCGTCCTCTTCTTCGTCCTCTGGGAAGAAACGCAAGGGATCATTCCCAGTACGCTCTACACTTCCGTTACCATTGTTATCCACTAGTTTTGACCCTGCAGCTCCGGGACGGTATTCTGCTCCGTTAAGATAAAGAAGGTCTCGAAATGTGTTGCGTAATTCCTGTCGGTTCAGCCGACGGAGAACGGTTTGTCCGCCAGTGCTGCGAGCTTTTTCATAGGCCAATTTAAGAGACGCACTCAATGTTTCGACTACGGGCGTAACTTCGGCACGGGAAGGGTGTGGCTGTTTTTTGGGAGGCATTTCCCCGAGATGGAGTTGGTCAAGGACACTCTGCCAGATTTCCAGATTTGCGTGCTTTGTAAGATCTTTACCTAGCGTGTCGAGTCGGATATCACCTTTTTGTTTTTCTGCCCCATGACAGTCAAAGCAATGCTGACTCAAAAAGGGAACAATACTTTTTAGGGATTCGTCCGCCCGGACTTGCAAACAAAGCGCAAAGGAGATGATGGGCAGTATACGCTTTAATGAAAAAATCATGATAAGCAATTTTGCCGTTCTTTTTGCGTCCTTAGCAGTGCTCAATCCTTTGTTGCCTCAAGACCACTCAAGACCACTCAAGACCAGTCAATGAACCAGTACTTGAGCCGAAACGGTCTATTTCTAGGCCACTTTGTTGGAGTATTGAAAGCAATAAATTTGCGGCAGGGATTCGTTCCGGATCTGGCATTGGGTAGACCTTATGCTCTCCATGCTTGAAGCCGCCGCCGGCCAAAACAAGAGGAAGATTTTTTGTTTGGTGAGTTCCTGCTGCCATACCGCACCCGTAAAGGATTGAAGTGTTATCAAATAGGGTGCCTCCATTAATAGGGTCCTCCTGTTTCTTTAACAGGTCGATCAGGTAGGCCATCATGGAGATTTGGAATCCCTCGATTTTTTTCAATGCTACTACCGGCTCGTCCCGTTCTCCATGATGTGAGAAACCATGGTAACCTCCATTGAGCCCGAAGTCGCCGTTGGCAAATCCACTAGCGCATGTAATTGCCCTAGTTGAATCAGTCTGAAGGGCCAGAGCAATGATTTCAATCATGGCCTTGAGTTGTTCTTCGGTTCCGTTTCCGGGCTTAGGCTCAACCACATCTGTCTTGGGCTTAGGCTTCTCTAGCCAAGGTTCCTGTTGGGAGATTTTTTTCTCAAGGCTACGCACGGAGCCAAGATATTCCTCGAGCTTTTCCTGATCCTGTTTACCGAGTTCTTTGTTCAATGACTTGGCTTGGCCCATGACGACGTCGAGAATACTATTGTGCCGCTTGAATCGCTCTGCCTGTGAAATTTTCTTTTCGGCACTGTCCTCAAAGAACATGGCACGGTACGCTTGTTGCATGCTGATATTGGGCACTTGAACGCCTGTGCGAGTAAAGCTTAACAGGTTACGCTCCCTGACTCCGAGAGTCATTGAGGGGAACCGTGTGGCAGCGCCATGATATTCAGCAAGTTTCTGGTCCAGACTAATATTTCCTTCCTCATAATTATGAGCAAGTACTGGACGCACTCCGCTAAGGAAGACAGGCACTCCCTGATGGCCACCCGTGAAGCCGTGGTCCAGATTGGAAAAGGTTGTGAAGTTTTTGCGGTGTTTTTCTAGGGGTTTTAGTGTTTCAGGAATGTCATAGTTTTTTCCTGCCTGCTTTGGGTCCGGAAAGAAAGCCTTCTGGTAGACTCCATAATTGTTAGAAATACAAACAAATCTTCTGATCGGCTTTTTGTTAACGGCTCCTTTTGCTTTTGGCATCAGGGATTCCATCATCGGTAATGCAATTGCAACTCCTGCACCTTTTAAAAATCGTCGTCTTTCCATTTTCATCATATTTCAAAATTAATAGAATCTAGCTAACAAATATACTCATAATGAGGGGTCTTGCCAATTCTGTATTTTTTCATAAAACCCTAAATATGAACCACGTTAAAAGAGATCAATTTATCCTGATTTAATAGAAAATTTCTTAGGATCGTGATGTGGCGCTATTTAGTAAAAATATTTTTTGTAAGGCCTGAAATAAAAATAAAAATCGTGCCAACTGCCATTGAATAAACTGCTAAACCGGAAACGAACCACATTAGCCCGAGAAGAATATTATCCTTAGTTTGCCACTCTATTGGGGTCAAAGCTTGGCATATCGGAAACCACGAATTCATAATGATGTCCCAAATAAATATGGCTTTGTCTTCCAGCGCAAAAGTGAGGAGCAGTAAGACTAAAAATACAATCCCCGTGACGAGAATCCATTTTCTCACTAAAAGGCTTAGCATTTATACTTTGTATCACAAAGTATAATCTTGATCAAAGACTTTAATTACCTTTGTATTAGAGCCGGTATATATTTGAGCAGGGCCTTAGTAGCTTCTTGGACTTTCGACTTGAAGAGTAATTTTGATGAGCGGTTCAATTGTGCCTCCATTGATCATATGTTTGACGGACTGGTCTTCATAACAAATGGCGAAATTTAGTCCGGCTTTCTTAATGTATTTAATTAAGCTCAGTGAATTTCGTTGAATGGTCGCGTAGTCTCGGAAATTCTCAGTACCATACCAGTCAATAATGACTCCATTGATACCCGCAAATTTCATAAGTAGTACCTGGCACTCTAGTAAGTCCGGGTCATTAGAGTCATAGGCTCCGATCAATGGTCTGTAATGCGATGCGAGTTCGCGCTTACCTTTGGATCCCAGATTATCGGGCTTAAAATGGCCCATGGTCCAGTGCCATCCCCATGACCGCTAACAGTTTTGGAGGCGTACCATGGCATATAATGAACCATTATAGACTTGGATGAAACATCCTTGTCCAAAGCCAAAAGGGCAAGTTGAAGCAAAACAAAAATGTTAATAAATATCGCATTTATCCCCCAACTATCCTTCAGCTCATTTGTGATCAAACTACAGTTATTTGTCAGGCAACTTGTTAGCCGGTAAATGCAGTTCCCGGTCTTCCTGCCGCCCTACACCTTTGAGTAATAGCTGGTCCTTATGAACCTCTATTATTGAGTAGGCATTTTCAGTAGTGTTGACCATGCCCTTGAGGGTTAGATAGTGAATCTTGTCCTTGGTTCCGTAGTTGCCCTCATGGTTGTGTCCATTTATATAGGCCACGACACAGGGATATTTACTCAGTAATTGTGTGAGTGCATCAGCATTCCAAAGGTTATGAACGTTTGCTGGATAAATTGGGAAGTGGCAAAATAGAATTACTTTTTCATGGTTCTTTGTGGCTGATTCGAGTTTGTCTTTTATCCATTTTAGCTGTTCTTTTCCAACGGCTCCATTCCAGTTCGGAGTACCAGCTTTGAGGCTACGGTGGAAGGCAGCAGCGGCCTTTGTTCGCGGATCGTTCTTAGGATAGGCGTGGAGGCTCACATCATTGCCGTCCAGTGCCAGAAAGCGCCATCCCTTGTGAGTAAAATCATAATAGCGGTCCTTAAGCCCGAGTTGAGCTGGCACCAGTGCTTTCTTATCATCAGTTACGGAAAAATCATGATTTCCCAATACATGATAGTGAGGCGCTTTAAGACGGTTGTAGATGGGTGTGACTGTAGCGAAGCTCTTAAAGTCTCGGTCAATGAAATCACCAAGATGAATCACGAAAGCCAAGTCCAGCTTGTTGTAGTGTTCGACACAATCACGGAGTTTTTGAGGTGAAAGGCTATACTTCCTAACTCCGCTTGTTTGATTGCAGTATTGGCAGTCCGCAACGGTTCCGAAGCGGAATAGAGGCTTACTTGTATGGTCATTTTCTGCGATTAGGGAACACGTACAAATTAACACAAGTGTGCATTGCGAAATAATTTTTAATATTGTTTTCGACATATCCGGGAAGTTTTTGCAAATAGCTTGTATTAAAATTAGGGTACTTCTAAGTTTTAAAGATGAAATTATTCTCACTCATATTTATCTTCTCAGCAACCTTAGTAATAGCCTTTTCACTTCTTACCTTAGCTGATGAGAAGAAGAAAAGTGAGTTTCTCGAAGATGAAAAAAATGAGAAGTGGATTCAGCTCTTCAACGGCAAGGACTTGACTGGTTGGACGCCCAAGATCCGCTACGAAAAGCTTGGAGAAGACAAGCGCAACACATTCCTGGTCGCTGACGGAGTCATCAAGGTCAATTACAAAAAATACGATGAGTTTAATCAGACCTTTGGACACCTCTTTTACAAGACTCCATACTCCAGTTATCGCCTTCGTGTGGAATATCGGTTCCTAGGGGACCAGTTGAAGGGCGGTCCTGGATGGGCGTATCGTAACAGTGGCCTCATGCTACACGGGCAAGATCCCAAAACGATGAAGATCGATCAAGATTTCCCAAATTCGATCGAGGTACAATTGCTCGGTGGTAAAGGTGAGGGGAAACGCACAACTCTTAACCTTTGCACACCCGGTACGGACGTTATTATGAATGAGAAGCCGCTCAAAAGGCACTGTATAAATTCCAAATCAAAAACTTACCACGGTGACCAGTGGGTGACTGCAGAGGTAATTGTGGACGGATCAAAAAGCTTCAAACACATCGTTGAAGGAAAAGTAGTTCTTGAGTATCAACATCCCCATTTAGACGATGGAACGAAGCTCGAAAGCGGAACGATCTCTTTGCAGAGCGAGAGTCATTCCTGCGAATTTCGCAAGGTAGAGTTACTGCCTCTAGATTAGAAGAGTGGATTACCACTCACTTCAACTCCTTGATATTATCGCCGTAATCCAATTTAGATCCCTCTTTAAATAAAGAGGGATGATTTATTTTATTAATTCATTAAGGCTTTTTTGGTGATCAAATATGCGCTTGATCTCCTTTGATAAGAGGGCTCGGTTGAAGCAGGCAAGTTCATCAAACAAACCCATGTAATTCAAACCAATAAGAATACGGTGAGGTTTGCCTGCCCATGAGAACTTTTGATTCCATTCGGTAATAATTCCTTCATTTTTTCCATTGAGATAGAGGGTCGCCACACCATCCTTTTTTCCAGTGTTAAAATTTTCCCAGGTGAAGGCAACATGAGTCCATTTGTCGCTACTGAATGGATTAGATTTGGCTGGGACTAATGGCCTTTGTGGTTCCGGGATATCCTTATTTTCAGGATTCCAGACCGATTTATCAGCGAATGCTCCGAGCCGGAAGGACCGAGGATTTCCATCCTTGGCGAAGTCCACGAAAAACGAAGCGTCGTTCCAGGTGTTGGGTGTAATTTGAATCGGATCAACATAACCGGGATCCAGTCCATTGATTGGATCAACTTTCAGCCAAAACGAAACGCTACCGCTCCAGTTTTTCTCTGCAAAATGAAAATTCTCGGCACCATCATATAGCAACCATTTGGCATTGCGTTTAGTGAATAATAGAGCATCACCCGAAAGCCCTTTACCCTTTACCAAACGTGACATTCCCTCGGTTTGATTGCCAAGTTTAGGCTCTTTGTTAATGAGAGTGAAAAGGCGCTTGTCACCGCGACTAATATCAGCATCAGTTCCATGGTCAAAGGATGCATAAAATGTCAAAGCTTTCTTTAGAGACAAGTCAGCTGATTGGCCTGTGGTAATTGAGACAATAAATGCTAGGCCAAAGATCAATCGAAATAATGTGATGTTTTTCGTATTATTTTTCATTCTAAAGAGAGATTGAATTAGTTGCGCAAGCTATTAGCGGCAGTCTTCACCCGCGGCATTTTCGCATCTACTTCTTTGCGCCAGTCGTGTAGCATTTTCAAAAGTTTATTAATTATTTCCGGTTTCGACTTGGAAAGATCGTTCTGCTCGCCAAGGTCATTTTGCAGGTCGAACAATTGAACGGTTCCGTTTTCAAAGTATTCGAGTAGCTTATAGTTACCTAAGCGAATTGCACCGCCCGGGCTCTGGTATCCGTGGTTACTGTAATGAGGAAAGTGCCAGTAGATCGCTCCACGATTATGTGCTTTACCCTTAAGGGCAGGCACGAAGCTTCTTCCATCCACATGTTGATTGGGCAGAAGGGGCAGGCCGAGCATTTTCAGCAGGGTCGGGTAGTAATCGGTTCCGGTAACCACTGCGTGGGAGATGGTGTTGGCCTTGGTTTGACCTGGCCAGTGAACGACCAAGGGCACTCGTATACCACCTTCGTAGTTCCAACCCTTGGCACCTCGTAAGGGAAGATTGGATGAAGCGAAGCGACTATTAAGCTGCTTTCTAGAGTGATTGATCCCTCGATACTGGTTCGAAGCGGACATGCCGCCGTTGTCGGCCGTGAAGATGACGATGGTGTTTTCAGCCAATCCGAGCTCATCGAGCTTGGCCCGGATCCTTCCCAGACTTTCATCCGTGGCTTCAAGCATTCCGGCAAACTCGACGTTATCCTGCTTTTGCTTCACCCACCACACGCGGTTGTCTTGGTGTATTTTCAAGGAGTCCTTTTCTTCAAGCTTTTTAAGCTCGTCCTTGGAAATTGCAGGACCATCCGGATTGGGTTCCAGAATATATTCTGGCCCTTTTTGCTTTGGCATCCTGATAAGTTTATTTTGGTATTTTTCAACGAGATCCCTACGGCCCTGAATCGGATCGTGAACCGCAAAGTGTTCAAGATGCACAAAAAATGGTCGATCTTTGTTTCGTTCGATGAAATTGAGTGCTGCATCGGTAAGTTTATCGGTATAGTAATCTCCTTTTTTTGCAGGAAGAGTTTTTTCATATTGCGGTGAGAATGGATAGTAATAGGAACGTACCCAGCCGGTAATGGCTTCATCAAATCCGTATGACTTTGGATCTTTGCGTAAATGTGCCTTTCCAAAGTCTGCAGTAGCGTACCCATGTCGTTTTAAAGTTTCTGCCAAGGTGATTTCCTCATCAGGCAAAGACATTAGTTTTTTGGCACTATGGAGCTTCTCAAAGTTTCGTTCCGGGCGTCCATTAAGCCATTCAGTTAAATTGGTGCGCGCTGGATATTTTCCGGTCAGAATGCTGGCTCGGCTAGGGGAACAGACATGACATGTCGCGTAGGCGTTATCGAACCGCATCCCCTCCTTGGCCAAACGATCGATGTTTGGTGTTTCGTGGAATGTACTACCATAGCAACCCACATCCCTCCATCCCAGATCATCTACGAGAAAAAAGACAATGTTGGGTTTCCGGTTATTCTCTTCGCCCAAGGTAACGTTTCCAAGAAACGAAGTTAGCAGAATGGATGTGACTATAATCGTTTTCATCAATGCTACGGAAGTTTAGTCACATAAGCATAAAATGCTCCCATCGGAGTACCGGTACTATCGGTGAACTTGGCCCAAAGTTCATCTCTACCTTGTTTAAGTTTAATTTTAAAGGTGACCCCTTCATCACTTTCCATTACTGGAAGAATTAACTCTTTACCACCTAATTTTAGGTGAGCCGTTACAGCTGCAAACGGTTTTCCAGGTACGGCTCTAAAAGGTTTTACGCCAGGCACATCGGCTCCCGCTTCCAGTTCTGAAATAATAGCTTTGCCAGCTTCTTTTGGCCAGCGTCTTAGCTCTACTGTATAGTTTCCAGCACTTTTGATATCTACAGCCCAAAAGCCTGTATTAGAAGGTTTTTTCTCGGCATTGCGGATATGGCGTTGGTTCCATGGAGTGCTGCCATTAGCAATCCAATCGTGGCAGGTCAGAGTGACAGGATTTGCCAGAGGAACATCCGATCCGAGATAGATGGCCGTTGGCTTGCCGAAAGTTGGAACAATTTCATCCCACCACGCGTCATAAAACTTTGTAAGACGAGCTACCACTTTAGGATTTGAGCTGGCGATATTTTTCTTCTGTCCTGGATCAGCATTAATATCATAAAGTTCTTTCCCGTTTACGAGTCGCCATTGGTCAGTCATTACCGAACTTTTACGCCACTTGATCGGGTCACGGACTCTCTGTGAGTCTGTAACAAGGATACGGTCCGGCCATTTTTTATTGGTGTCATCAATGAGTGGCCGGACATTCACCCCATCAAACTTAACACCTTTAGGAGCTTGAACTTTGCAGTAATCAATGAGTGTTGGAACAATATCAACGTAGGAGGTGATGGTGTCCACGTCCCGCCCCTTATTGAGTCCTCCCTTTGGCCAATGCATGAAGAAAGGAACACGGTGCCCGCCGTCATATTCACTTCCTTTGCGACCACGCATTCCGTTGTTATGAATATTGGCACCACTAGATGTTCCGTTATCAGTCGTGAAGATAAAGATGGTGTTTTCTGCGAGGCCTTCATTTTTAAGAAAGGCCCTCATTGATCCAACGTTTTCATCAATGTTGGCGATCATTCCAAGAAAGTTACCGACATTAACTCCCTGCTTCAGATAGGGTTTACTGAACTTTTCAGGCGAATGCATTGGTCCGTGCGGAGCATTGGTGCAGAGGTACACAAGGAATGGTTTTTCGCTTTTCTTTACTTTACGAATGAAGCGCTTGGCATAATCAAAATATACATCGGTACAAAAGCCCTTTACTGGGACGGCCTTACCGTTATGAAAATAGGAACCATCAAAGTATGCATTGTCCCAGTAGTCCGGTGTTTGGCCCACACCGCCACCACCGTGCCTTAGCACTTCTTGGAAGCCCCTGTCTTCGGGTCTGTAAGGATAGTTGTCACCGAGGTGCCACTTTCCGAACATGCCCGTATGGTAACCGCTGTCACCGAAGATTTTCCCGATCGTTACCTCATTATGACGAAGCATAGAACGACCCATGATTGTGTGCCAGACACCGGTACGGTTCGTCCAATGGCCGGTAATTAGCGCGGCCCGGGTCGGTGAGCATGTTGGTGCCACATGGTAATCGGTGAGTCTGACGGATTCGCCGTGCAGTCGATCCAAATTCGGAGTCTTAAGGATCGGGTTTCCATGACATGAAAGGTCTCCGTAACCCTGATCGTCAGTCAGAACGATAACAACATTGGGTTGGTCAGCTCCGAGGCTCGGGAAAATTGCCAGAAACAGAGAAAATAGAGCGAGTAAATAAAGTTTTATTGCTGAAGATTTCATAAATGACACTGAAGATAGGTCAAAAATGGCATTTCGCACGTTTCACTGATTTTATCTATTACCCTGAGGTAATTCTGTGGAAAAACAGGGTTTTGTTAGGTTTAATTATGATTTATCATTCGCAACCATGCAGGAACGTAAAGTCATTGAGATAGGATGTGGAGAATGGGGATTCCGCAATTTGCCGATGCGCGAGCATTTTGAAATTGCACGGGACTTTGATTTTAAGTGGCTTGAGTTTGGAATTGGTGGAGATCAGACTGGTCGCCTTTCCGAGTTTCCAGAATCAAATGAGATAGCGGAGTTCAAGGCTCTGAATGAGGAATTTGGTATAGCGACTCCATTCTGTTGCATAGAGAACGATTTTACTCTTGCTGATGAAAATGATCACTTGGAGGTGCTGGAGAAGTCTAAGAAACAGATTCAGGCTGCTGCAGATTGTGGTGCCAAGCAAGTACGACTATTTGCTGGATTCACACCCGTCGAGAAAGTTAATTCGGAGATCTGGGATCGGATGATAAAAGCTTTCTGGGATGCTGATCAATTGTGCGAGGGGCTAGAATTGACTATCGCTATTGAGACTCATGGAGGAATTACTTTTGATGAGGATAAATCTGCTCATCACTTTAACTCAGTCTCTACCGATCCTGAGTCTCTGACTCGGCTAATGGAACAGTTACCACCCAGGGTCGGATTCAATTATGATCCGGGAAATATAAAAGCGGTCCGCCCCGAAGACAAAAACTGCTGCCTAGAGCTCATTAATGATCGAATTAATTATTGTCACCTGAAGGACTGGACAAGGAAAGGTGAAGGATGGGTGGCCGTTGCCATAGGGGATGATGATCTGGATTATGGGCCACTATTTGAGAACATGAAATATGACGGGGTATGCCTGATCGAATATGAACCACTTCATGATTCCAGAGACGGGATCCGTCGCAGCCTAGATTACTTGCAAAGAATAGAGGAGAAAAGCCAAGTTCTGAAGTTCCAAAGATGAGGAATCGAACCGCCATTCTTGGGGCAATCTTATGCCCTATCCTATTTATAAATTTCCAGCCTATTGCTGAAGCCGAAGAGAAGTTCAGTATTTCTGAAGAAGATAGGAACTACTGGGCCTTTAGGCCGGTGGACCCCAGCAACCATGAGAGCTCTTCAATTGATTCGATAGTGGATAAGGCAATCAAGATTAATAGGTTAGTTCAGAACAGTTCTGCGGACCGGAGGATTCTTATCAGAAGGGCTTACTTTGACTTAGTTGGCCTCGCTCCAACATATCAAGAAATTAAAGCATTTGAAGCTGACCTTTCCAGTACAGAAAAAGCTCTATCATCGGTAGTTAATAAATTGTTGGCCATGCCAGAATACGGAGAACGGTGGGGACGTCACTGGCTGGATGTGGTCCGATACGCTCAAACCAATGGCTATGAGAGGGATGACGAAAAACCAAATGCTTGGAGGTATCGTGATTACGTTATTAAAGCATTTAACACGGACAAGCCTTATGACCGGTTCGTTCTAGAGCAGCTGGCAGGAGACGAGCTAATACTTGAAGCTTTTAATAAGGATAAGCCATTCATGGAAGGTGGGGACGAAGGTCTCATAGCTACCGGCTTTTATAGGCTCGGTGTCTGGGACGATGAACCTGATGATAAGAAGGCTGCAGAATATGATGGTCTTGATGATATATTACGAACGACGACAGAAACTTTCCTTGGGCTGACTACTGGTTGCGCGCGGTGTCATGATCACATGTTTGATCCGATATCACAGAAAGATTATTATTCGATGCTGGCGTATTTCAGGAATGTCAGAAACTATGCAAAACCCAGTGACAAGGGAATCATTCTGAGGGCCATCAATGGAGGTAAGGCTCTGAGTGTTAGTGAGCATGGTGATGAAGCGCCTGAAACCCATGTGCTAATTCGTGGTGATGCTTCTAGGCCCAGCTTCAAAGTAAAACCCATGATACCTAGTATTTTTGCTGCTGTTGGCCCCGAACCGGAACCGACTGAAAATAGTTCAGGCCGCCGTTTGGCCCTTGCCAAATGGATTACGGAGCCTTCGAATCCACTGACGTCTCGGGTCATGGTAAATCGTATTTGGCAGTATCATTTTGGGAAGGGCATTGTGGGAAGCCCCAATGATTTTGGGCGCGCAGGTGAGCCTATATCAAATCTTGAACTTTTGGACTGGTTAGCTACTGAATTTGTCAAAAGTGAATGGTCAATTAAGCATATGCACCGAGTCATTATGAATACTAGGGCTTACCGAAGATCTTCGGATCCGAACGTTCAGAACGAAGTTAAGGATCCCGGCAATGTGCATCACTGGAAAATGAATCTTAGGCGTTTGGAGGCTGAAACGATCAGGGACCGCATCCTCCAGATGAGCGGCCAGCTCAATCAGAAACGAGAAGGACCCAGTTTCTATCCTGCATTGAATGGTGAGGTAGTAGCAGGCGCTTCAAAGCCTGGTCGCGGATGGCGATGGTCAAGTGAAGAGGATCAGAAACGGAGGAGTGTCTATGCTTTTGTAAAGAGGACTATGGTATATCCTTTCTTTGAACTTTTTGATTATGCAAATACTGAGGGTTCTCTCGGGACTCGGCCACAAACGACCGTTGCTCCTCAGGCCTTACTGATGCTGAA
>Ga0209403_10001591_pt1 | contig 29124 bp, 28 predicted proteins | sample ArcticOcean_MG_C_8_FD_187440 | JGI IMG/M metagenome (GOLD analysis project Ga0209403, IMG submission 187440) | Marine microbial communities from western Arctic Ocean - ArcticOcean_MG_CB11_86 (SPAdes) (version 2) | ecosystem: Environmental > Aquatic > Marine > Oceanic | place: Arctic Ocean...
CTCTTGCTGAATTAGGTGTTATTCCAAAAAAATCTGCTGAAAAAATTTGGGAAAAAGGTAATTTTGATATCAAAAAAATAGATGAAATAGAAAAAACAACCAAACATGATGTAATTGCATTTTTAACAAATTTATCTGAATACATAGGAGAAGATGCAAGGTTTGTTCATCAAGGCATGACATCTTCAGATGTTTTGGATACAACTTTATCCGTACAGTTACAAAAAGCTTCAGACATTTTGTTAAATGATATTGAAAAATTATTGAATGCACTTGAAAAACGAGCGCAAGAACATAAAAATACAATTACTATTGGTAGATCACACGGTATCCATGCAGAACCTATTACTTTTGGTCTGAAATTAGCGGGTTATTTTGCTGAGTTTAAAAGAAATAGAAACAGATTAATTGATGCAAAAAAGGAAATAAGTACCTGCACTATTTCAGGAGCAATTGGTACTTTTGCTCATATTGATCCATTTGTTGAAGAATATGTTTCAAAGAAATTAAATCTACAACCAGAAGAAATTTCAACTCAAATTATTCCACGAGACAGACACGCAATGTTTTTTTCGACACTTGGAGTTATAGCTTCAAGCGTAGAACGTCTTGCCACAGAAATAAGGCATCTTCAAAGAACTGAAGTACGTGAAGTAGAAGAGTATTTCTCCCAGGGTCAAAAAGGATCAAGTGCAATGCCTCATAAAAGGAATCCAGTTTTAACTGAAAACCTAACAGGTTTAGCAAGAATGGTCAGATCAGCAGTAAACCCTGCCCTAGAGAATGTAACTTTATGGCATGAAAGAGATATATCTCATTCATCTGTAGAACGAATGATAGCTCCTGACGCAACAATCACTCTTGATTTTGCATTAAATAGATTAACTTCAGTTATTGAAAATTTGTTAATATATCCTGAAGTCATGTTATCAAATCTTGAAAAACTTGGTGGTTTAGTTCATTCACAACAAGTTTTACTTGCTTTAACTCAAAAAGGAGCAAGCAGAGAAGAAGCATATGAAATGGTACAAATGAATGCAATGAAAGTATGGGAAACTCCTGAAAGTGAAAGAAAAAATGTTTTTAAAATTTTGCTCAAAAATAATGATAAAGTAAAAACATTTCTTAACGACAATGAAATAGATAAATTGTTTAATCTAGATCAACATTTTATGCATATAAATACAATATATAAGCGTGTATTTTCTAGTGAGAAAGAGTAATTTTATGGCAAATAAAAAAATTATATATGAAGGTAAAGCTAAAATATTATATGAAGGGCCAGACCCAGATACCATCATTCAATATTTCAAGGATGATGCAACTGCAAACAATGCAGAAAAACATTCTATAATCAATGGAAAAGGTGTTTTAAATAATGCTATTTCTGATTATTTGATGCAAAAAGTAAACGAAATAGGAATACCTACACACTATATTAAAAAAATTAATATGAGAGAACAACTTGTAAGAAAAGTTGAAATTATACCTGTTGAGTTAGTTGTAAGAAATATTGCTGCGGGATCTCTAGTTAAGCGACTTGGATTAAAAGAAGGACAAGTATTTTTAAGACCATTAGTTGAACATTATTATAAAAAAGATGAGTTAGGAGATCCTTTTATAAACGAAGATCATATAATTAATTTTGAATGGGCAACAAGAGATGAGTTAGAAGAAATGCATGAATATGGCCTAAGAATTAATGATTTTCTAAGAGGTTTATTTTTAGGTGTTGGATTAAAGCTTGTAGACTTTAAAATTGAGTTTGGACGTTATTTTCCTGATGATGGCAATTCAATATTGTTACTTGCTGATGAAATAAGTCCAGATAATTGTAGATTATGGGATATAAAAACAAATAATAAAATGGATAAAGATTTGTTCCGTCAAGATATCGGCGGCTTAAAAGAAGCCTACCAAGAAGTAGCAAATAGACTTGGTATACTGCCTGAAAAAAAAGGTTACTCAAGTAGTAAAACAGAAATAGTTAAATAAAGAGAGCGTAAATGAAAGTAGTAATCAATATATCTTTAAAAGATGGGGTCTTAGACCCAGAGGGTCAAGCTATTCAAACCTCACTATCCAATCTAGGTTTTAATGATTTTGAAAACGTTAGAATTGGAAAACAAATAATATTAAACATTGATAAATTAGATAAATCAGATGTTTTTCAAGCAGCTGACCAAATGTGTCAAAAAATTTTAGCTAATACTGTTATTGAAAATTATAAAATTGAAATATTAGAGGATAACTAAGATAAATGCGTACAGCTGTTACTATATTTCCAGGCTCTAATTGTGATAGAGATATGATTGTTGCGTTGAAGCTAATCACAGGTAAAAATCCTTTAAAATTATGGCATAAAGATACTGAAGTACCTAATTTAGATTTAATAGTTATTCCAGGTGGTTTTAGCTTTGGTGATTACCTCAGATGTGGAGCATTAGCTGCTAGAGCTCCTATAATTAAAAATATTAAAAACCATATAAGCCGAGGTGGAGCAGTACTTGGAGTATGTAATGGCTTTCAAATATTAATTGAAGCTAAACTTCTTCCAGGTTCATTAATCAGGAATAAAAAATTATTATTTACTTGTAGAGATACAACATTAGAAGTTCAAGATACTATTCTAAGCCCTTTTTCTTGGGGTTTTAAACCTGGAGAACTTTTAGAGATTCCAGTTGCGCATAATGAAGGCAATTTCTTCGCTTCAAAATCAATTGTTCATGAATTAGAAAATGATGGAAGAATAGCCTTTAAATATAAAGAAAGTAAAAATAAAAAAAATAATTATAATCCAAATGGATCTATTAACGACATAGCTGGTATTTTATCAAAAAATGGAAGAGTTTTAGGAATGATGCCTCATCCTGAAAGAGCTATAAATAGCTATCATGGTGGAACAGATGGCTTAAGATTTTTAAGAACAAGTATTGAACATTTAATTGGTTAAGCAATGAAAAAAAAAGATATCAATTATAATAAAAAAATAAATTCAGAACTTTTTAAAATCAACAAAAATGAATATTTTGTTCAACAAATCAGTGATCTTGAATCAGCAATAGAAATGGGATTAACTAAAAGTGAATTTGAATTAATTTGTAATAAAATTCAGAAAATACCAAACAAGACTGAATTAGGGATATTTTCTGCAATGTTTTCTGAGCACTGCTCTTACAAAAGTTCTAAAAAATGGCTTAAAACAATGCCCACAGAAGGAAGTCATGTAATTCAAGGCCCTGGTGAAAATGCAGGCGTTATAGATATTGGTCACAATCTAGCTGCTGTTTTCAAAATAGAGTCACATAATCACCCTTCTTTTATTGAACCTTACCAAGGATCTGCAACAGGAGTTGGTGGAATTTTAAGAGATGTATTTACAATGGGTGCAAGACCAATCGCACTTTTAAATGCATTGCGATTTGGTTCGCCTGATCATCCCTTAACTAAACACCTTGTGTCTGGAGTTATAAAAGGCATAGGTGGATATGGAAACTGTATTGGTATCCCTACAGTTGGAGGTGAAACTAACTTTCATAAATCTTATGATGGCAATATTTTAGTGAATGCAATGGCTGTAGGATTAGCAAATAAAGATAGAATATTTTATTCGGCTGCAACTGGGGCAGGAAACCCTGTGATATACGTTGGAGCGAAAACTGGAAAAGATGGAATTCATGGAGCAACAATGGCATCTGCCGAATTTACAGAAGATAGCTCAGAAAAAAGACCAACTGTTCAAGTTGGAGATCCATTCACAGGTAAATTACTTCTAGAAGCGTGTTTAGAATTAATGAATACCGATACTGTTCTATCAATTCAAGATATGGGAGCGGCGGGCCTAACAAGTTCTAGCGTTGAAATGGCTTCAAAAGGTGGTTTAGGAATGCATTTAAATTTAGATCTAGTTCCAATTAGAGAAGAAGAAATGACAAGCTATGAAATCATGCTATCTGAAAGCCAGGAGAGGATGTTAATGATTTTAAAACCTGGCTCGGAAAATGAAGCGAGGTCTATCTTTAAAAAATGGGACTTGGATTTTGCAAATATAGGCGAAGTAACTAACACTGGTCGACTTATACTTGAAAAACATGGTCATGTGGCATGCGATATTCCAATAACACCTCTAGTAGAAGACGCGCCTGAATATGACCGACCATATCAAATAATTAAAGATCATAATATAATAAAATCTCAAGACATAAATATAGATCAATCCTTAAATGACATTCTATTTAAAATGTTTAAAACACCAAATATGGCAAGTAAAAAATGGATTTGGGAACAGTACGACAGTTCAGTAATGGCAGACACTGTGATCTCTAATGGAAATAGTGATGCCGCCGTAGTTAGAGTACACGGGACTGAGACCAAGGATTCATTGGGTAAAGGAATATCAATGACAACAGATTGTACACCAAGGTATGTCAAGTCTGACCCTATTATAGGTGGAATGCAAGCTGTATGTGAAGCCGCGAGAAACATAGCTTGTTCAGGATCAAAACCATTGGCTATTACTAATAATTTAAATTTTGGCAATCCTGAAAAAAAAGAAGTCATGGGTCAAATTGTTGGTGCAATTCAAGGAATATCTTCAGCCGCATCTTTTTTAGAAACACCAATAGTTTCGGGCAATGTATCTCTTTATAATGAAACTAATGGAATTAGCATTTTACCTACCCCAGTTATTGGAATGGTTGGAATAATTGAAAATGTAGAGAACACTATTGGAATTAATGCAGAAAATGATTCTATATTAATTCTTCTAGGACAAGATCATAAAGTAGATGATGGTTGGCTAGGTTGCAGTGTTTATCAGGAGATTGTATCTGGAACTTTTAATGGAGCACCTCCACCAATAGATTTAAAAAATGAAAAGAAAATAATAGATCTATTATTAACATTAACAAACTTTAGTTTAATTACTTCTGCTCATGACATTTCAGACGGAGGCTTACTTCCAACTATTTGTGATATGTTATTTTTTAATTCATTAGGAATAGACATAACTTTACCTAAAACTCTAACTGAAGAAGAAACTATTACTAACAAGCTTCATGGATGGTGTTTTGGAGAAAATCAAGCTAGAGTTATTGTCTCTACCAAAAAACCTGAAAGGGTTTTATCAATAGTAAAAGAAAAATCAGTGGATTGCTTTATTCTTGGTAAAACTAATAATAGTGGAAGCTTGAATTTAAATAATATGACTACCATATCAATTAATGATATTAAAAAAGTTAATGAAAATACTTTGCCTTTGTTAATGGGCAATAAAGAATAAAGATAGGTGAACAAAATGGCGATGAAAGCAACTGAAATTGAAGAACTTATTTTAAAAACATTTCCAAATGCAAAAGTCACTATAGAAGATTTAAGAGGTGATGGTGATCATTATGCAGCCCAAATAATAGCTGAAGAATTTAAAGGTAAATCACGTGTGCAGCAACATCAAATGATATACAATGCCATGGGTGGAAGAGTAGGTAAAGAGTTGCACGCGCTTGCTTTAAATACTTCCGCTCCAAAAGAATAGAGGAGAAATACTATGGAACATAATACAAAAGAAAAAATTCAAAATATTATCAAAGATAATGAAGTTTTATTGTTTATGAAGGGCACACCGGTTATGCCTCAATGTGGATTTTCTGCAGCAGTTGTTGGGGTATTGAGTCATATGGGAGTTAAGTTTAATAGCGTAAATGTACTTGAAGATGCTGAAATCAGAGAAGGAATTAAAACTTATTCTGATTGGCCTACAATACCACAGTTATATGTAAAAAATGAATTTGTTGGTGGCTGTGACATCATTCGTGAAATGCATGAAAATGGTGAGTTAACCGATTATTTCAATGAAGCTGGAATAAAAATATAAATTTATTTAATAAAAAAAACGCTACATTAAGTATGTAGCGTTTTAACTTAAATAAATCTATTAAATCCTAACGAGAATAAAATTCGATAACTAAGTTAGTTTCCATTTGAACAGGATATGGCACTTCATCAGGCATCGGTATCCTAATTAAAGAACCAGAAAATTTTGCTTGATCAACTTCAACATAATCAGGAACATCTCTTTCAGGTAAAGTAGAAGCTTCTATTACAGCTGGAATACCTTTTGCTTTTTCTTTTAAAGAAACTGTATCGCCTACGTTAACCATTCTAGATGGAATGTTACATCTAACTCCGTTTACTAAAACATGACAGTGATTAATCAATTGACGACATGAAAAAACAGTTGGAGCTAATTTCATTCTATATAGAACAGCATCTAGTCTACATTCTAAGATTCCAATTAAATTGGCGCCTGTGTCGCCTTTTTTACGCACAGCTTCAGTATAATATTTTTTAAATTGCTTCTCACCAATATTACCATAATAACCTTTTAATTTCTGTTTAGCCATAAGCTGAATACCATAATCAGTTGGTTTTTTTCTTCTTTGGCCATGTTGACCAGGAGCATACTCCCTATCATTCAATGGTGACTTAGGCCTACCCCAAAGGTTTACACCTAATCTTCTATCTATTTTATGTTTGGAACTGGTTCTTTTATGATCTGACTTAGGCATTTAAACACCCCTTTATAAAACTACTTTAATAAAAGTAGTAATTATGCTTCCAACCAGAGATTAACTTAATCTCGGGATAATCAACACCATGCTGTTATCCACATTATCGGAAATAGAACTGAAAAATACTATTTAATAAAAAAAAGTCAAGTACGATTTCCACTTCCTGATAATGATCTAATAATACCATGAAGTGTTCTCAAATCTTGATGGGTTAAAGATGCACGATTAAATAAACTTCTAATGTTACGCTTTACAACAGGAGCCATTTCTGGAGAATAAAAAAAACCTGAATCCGTTAACATTTGATCTAATTGTTTATAAAAATATTCTCTATCTCCAACATTTGATAATTCAGTACTTTTTTTAAGTTTTTTATTAACCAAAACTTCATTTTCATAAAGATCTTGATCAGATATTTTTAATTTGTTCCATTCCCAACATATTAATAGAACAGCTTGAGATAAATTTAATGAAGAAAAATCTTTATTAAGAGGTATTGAAATAGTGAAATCAGCTTGAACAACATCATCATTTGATAATCCTGATTGTTCTGAGCCAAATAAAAAACCAACTTTTCCACCATTAATAGCATGCTGATAAGATTTTGATACAGCTTCAAAAATATTTAAAGCTTTTGTACCTATCACACGTTTTCTTGCCGTTGTAGCTATTACTAAAGATATATCATGAGATGCTTTATCTAATGAACTAAAACATTCTAAATTATCTAAAATATCATCTGCTCCAGCAGAAATGGCATAAGAAGAAGTATTAGGCCATCCATCTCTTGGTTCAATTAATCTTAATTTATCAATACCAAAATTCTTCATGGCTCTTGCTGAAGAACCAATGTTTTCTCCTAATTGTGGCTTTGATAAGATTATGTATGGAGTATGTTTTGTCATATAAGATTCATATCTAAATTAACTTTTTCTCCAGTTAGTTATTCCTGGCTTGTCTTCCAAAATAATATTTGATTTTAATAATAGATCTCTTATTTCATCTGCTTTTAAAAAATCTTTATTCTCTTTGGCAATTTTGCGTTCTAAAATTAATTTATTAATCTCTTCATCATTAATGTTAGAAACATTTTTGTTAATTAAGTTACTATTTTCATATTTAAACCAATTTTCTGTAGAATTTGATAATATTCCAAGTATTGAACTAGAATTTTTTAATTTTTGAGCACATTCTTGACTACCTTTGTTGGCTTGATCTGCTAAATAATGGGCTCTAGCTAGAGCCTTAGGTGTACTTATATCATCACTTAAGTTTTGTAATATTTCTTGATCAGCTTCACCATCTGCTTTAAAACCATCAACAGCTCTGTATAGGCGAGATAATGATTTATTAGCTTCATTTATAGTTTTTTTTCCAAAACTTAATGGAGCTCTATAATGAGCTTGTAAAAGAGAATATCTTATTGATTCACCATCAGAATTTAATAATAGATTATTAATTGTGGTGAAATTTCCAAGTGACTTTGACATTTTTTCTCCATCCGATGTCACATATCCATTATGTATCCAATAATTTGCCATTAAATTTGAATTATTTGCACAACAAGATTGTGCTATTTCATTTTCATGATGAGGAAAAATAAGATCAGAACCACCAGCATGAATATCAAAGTGATCTCCTAAATATTTCTTGCTCATAGCAGAACATTCAATATGCCATCCTGGTCGACCTCTTCCCCAGGGACTATTCCAACCTGGAATATCATCTGATGACGGCTTCCATAATATAAAATCACCTGGATTGTTTTTATAATCTGCAATATCTACTCGTGAACCTGAAATCATTTTATCCAATGATCTTCCTGATAATTCCCCATATTTTTTATATTTTTCTATAGAGAAAAGAACATTATTTGAAGAAATATATGCAAATCCTTTATATATAAGCTTTTCTATCATTTCTATCATTTCATTTATATGATCAGTTGCTTTTGGTTCATGTTCAGGAATTAAATTACCTAGAGATAAACAATCATCATGAAAATTTTTAATAGTTTGATTTGTTAATTCAGAAATAGATATTTTTTTTTCTTTTGCTCGCTGATTTATCTTATCATCTACGTCTGTAATATTCCTTACGTAAGTAACTTTCGGATATAGATTTCTAAGCACCCTTACTAAAACGTCAAATATAACTAATGGTCTTGCGTTACCAATATGAATAAAATCATAAACAGTTGGTCCACACGCGTATATTTTAATATTTTTTGGATCGATAGGATTAAAATTCGATAATTTTCGCTCTAATGTATTATATAATTTTAAATCATTCATAATAACTTTTCTTTTTTAAACTTGATTGCTAAGTCTTTTAATAACTTTGTCTCTTCCCATCATTAAAATTAAATCTGCCATTTCTGGACCTTTATTTTGTCCTGTTAAACATAATCTTAACGGCATATAAAGTTCTTTACCTTTTTTACCAGTTTCTTGTGATATTTTTTTTGTCCATGTTGACCATGTTGTCTCATTGAATTGATCTATAGGAAGAACTTCTAGAGCTAAATCTAAGAAATCTTGATTTTCTATAATTGAATGAATTGTTCCAAAACAAATATCCCACCAATCTTTTACATTCTTAAGAAGAGCAATATTACCTCTTATTAAATTCCAAAATTCTTTTGTGATAGATATATTCATTTTATTTAAATCTTCATTTATTTCTTCAAAATCTATCAATTGATATATTTTAGAGTTTAATATTGATAATTCATTTTTATCAAATTTGGATTTAGATTTTCCAAATTTATTAATATCAAAATAAAGAATTATTGTTTCAATTTCTTTTTTTATCTCTACTGGATCAGATGTTCCAACTTTTGATAATAAAGATGAAATAGCCATAGGATGAATACCTTCATTCCTTAAATCTTTTAGTGACAAACTTCCTAATCTTTTAGATAATCCCGCTCCTGAGATATCTGTTAATAAAGATAAATGACCTAGATTAGGAGCTATTGATCCTAAAGCCTCGAATAATTGTATTTGGGCAGCAGAGTTTGTCATATGATCTTCTCCCCTTAAAATATGAGTTATTTCAAAGTCAATGTCATCAACTACTGAAGCTAGAGTATAAATCACTCTTCCATCTTCTCTCAAAATCACTGGATCAGACAAACTTGACATATGGTACTTACCTCCACCTTTAACTAAATCATTCCATGTAACTTCTGAATGGTCTAATAAAAATCTGTAATGAGGTTTTTTTCCTTTTGATTTTAAATCTGCTATCTCTGAATCTGAAAGTCTTAGAGAAGATCTATCATAAACAGGCGGCTTACCTGATGACAATTGAACTTTGCGCTTAAGTGATAATTCCTCTGGAGTTTCATAACATGCATATGCACGCTTTTTATCAAGCAAAGTTTCGAGAGCCTCATCATAACGCTTAAGTCTGGTTGATTGTTTTTCTAAGCTATCCCAGTTCAAATTCATCCAACTTAAATCTTCAATTATAGTTTTTTCAAATTCAAGTGTAGATCTTTCATGATCGGTGTCATCTATTCTTAACATAAAATGCCCTTTTTCTTTTCGAGCAAATAAAAAGTTTACTAAAGCAGTTCTAAAATTACCTATGTGCAAATATCCAGTTGGACTTGGCGCAAAACGAACTTTAACCATAATTAATTCCTAATCTTGAAAAACATTAAATTTTAATTAAACAGTAGATGAAGTAATGTAAAGTTTTACTAAAATTGAATTTAGTTAATTCCAATTTCGAAAACCACTTGTTAATGGATATCTTCTATCTCTCCCAAATGCTTTTTCAGTAATTTTTGGACCTGGCGCAGATTGGAATCTTTTGTATTCTGATCTAGATAAAAGCATAGAAATTCTCTTAACGTCATCAATTTCAAATCCCTCTTTAACTATCTGATCTAAAGAAAAATTCTCTTCTACTAATTTTTTTAAAATAGCGTCAAGTATATCGTATTCAGGTAAACTATCTGTATCTTTTTGATCTTCTCGTAACTCTGCACTAGGAGATTTTGTAATTATTCGCTGGGGAATGGCTATACCATTTGGACCTAGAAAACCTTTAGGTGCATTCAAATTTCTCCAAACACATAGTTCAAAAACTTGAGTTTTCCAGACATCTTTAATTACTGCAAAACCTCCACACATATCCCCATAAAGTGTGGCATAACCGACAGCATATTCAGATTTGTTACCTGTTGCTAAAACCATTGGTCCATATTTATTTGATATAGCCATCAAAATCAATCCTCTTAGTCTTGATTGAATGTTTTCTTCAGTAATACCTGGTTCAATATATGGACCTTTAAAATTGTTTAAAATTTTATCAATAACATTCATACCATCTTTAATATCTAGATAAGAGTATTCAATTCCAAGTTTTGATGAAGCTAGCTCTGCATCTTCTAGACTTTCATTACTAGTAAATGGACTTGGCATCATAACAGCTTTTACTGCATCAGGTCCGAGTGCATCTGTTGCTATAGCAGCAACTAATGCTGAATCTATTCCTCCTGACATTCCCAAAACAACCCCGGGGAAACCATTGTTTCTTACATAATCTCTAACACTCATAACTAAGGCTTTATATAAACCTTCTAATTTATTTGAAACTGTTTTAATATCTCCCTTACAATTCCAATTGTCTCCAATTTTCTCTAGTATGATTTCTGAAGTTTGTTCTTCAAAGTCATTTAATTGAGAAGTCAAATTTCCTTCATGACTTAAACAAAAGGAGGATCCATCAAAAACCAGTTCATCTTGGCCACCTACTCGGTTTAAATAAATTAAAGGCAATTTAGATTCTATAACTCTTGAAACGGCGACAGACATACGTTGATCACTTTTTTTCATTGAATACGGAGACGCATTAATTGTTAAAATAATCTCTGCTCCAGTTTCACATAGGCATTCTACAACCGTTTCACTCCAAATATCTTCACAAATTGGTAACCCAAATAAAGCGCCCCTTATATTAACTGGACCAGACAAAGTACCAGGTGCAAAAATCCTTTGTTCATCAAAAACACCTGAATTAGGCAAATTATATTTATCTCTAAAAGTTACTATTTTACCTTTATCTAAAACAAAAACAGAATTTCTAATGCTAGTTTTCTCTCTCCGGGGCGCACCTAATATAATAGCAGCCTTATTATCATTAGTTAATTTTGCTAACTTATTTATTTGATTTTCCACTAATTCTAAAAAATCATTTCTTAGAACTAAATCATCAATTGGATATCCAGTTAAATATAATTCAGGTAAAACAATTATATCAATATCTGTGCTAAGATTACTTCTTATTTTTATTAACTTATTAACATTACCGATAATATCTCCAACAACTGGATTTAATTGAGCAAGAGTTATTTTAAGTTTGTTTTTCATTTAATGGATTAACCTATAATTGTTATTTTAACTTCTAAGTAAAAATTCTCGTCCGAGCTTAACCTGAGATTTTCCACCATAAGAAATAATATCTGCAGTAGCATAGGTTTCTGACCATCTATTTGGCAAATATGATCCTGTGCCAATAACATTTACTGGAACATTAGCTAAAGAAAACACTTTACACTTTTCAGGACCAAAACCGCTAGATCCTACAATTTTAACATTTTTAAAGCCTGCAGTATCAAGCATTTCTCTCAGATGCCAAACGGCAGCGGCCGAAACGCCTGTGCCTATCAAATATCTGCGTTCTTGTTCATTTCTATAACCTCTAATAGCTTCAGGAGCATTTCTTTCTATCACGGCATAAGAACCTGCTACATCTAATCCTTCTATATATCTTCCACCGTGTGTATCTAACCTTAGAGATAAACTTCCTTCAGCAGCTTTATCTTTGAAAGCTCTACACACCATTAATCCATCAGTAATTTCTTTGCCAAAATAATCTATTAAAACAGTTAATGGTTGATCCGGCCAAGTAGAATGAAACATTTCAGCTGCTTTTAAGGTTGATCCTGCATAACCTACCAACGCATGAGGCATGGTACCTAAACCACTAGTGTTTTCAAAAAGATGCGCAGTTCTATCTGTAGCACAACCTATAAATCCAATAGCATCTTGTTCAGACTTTACTCTTTGAGAACCTACAAAAGCTCCATAAGCCATTAGATCTGCCATGTCCGTTCCTGCACAATGTCTTGCATCCATAGCTAAAAATGAAGTTTTTGTTAAGCTTTCAACCATAGATTTTGCATTATAGGCAGCAACACAAGTTGCTCCAATTTTTTGTAACAATGCAGTTTCAAGATCTACCAATACTAACATTGAACCAGAAATATATACCATTGGTTCTCCAGCTCCGACATCTTCACCTTCTTTAAAGCATCGTTTAATATTCACACTACCATTTCTATCTTTAACTATAGCTTGAAGCCAATCCATAGCTGGGTTTAGCGCAGAAATTACTGGTCTCCTCATAAAAATAGCATACGTAACTTCAGTGTCTCCATAAGAGGAAACTATGTCACGGGTTCTTAAAAAATAAGTATCAGTTACTGATGCCAATTGATTAGGATTTGGTCTTAAATCAGTCGGCCAATTATCTTTTTTTATAACTTCAATATTTAATTTATTTTTAGATTGAGACAAAATTTGAACCTTTTTAAGAAACAGCTGATATCATTTTCTTTCTATTACCTCGAGTTTTAGAGAGTAAATCTGCTACTAAAAAAGCTAACTCTAAAGATTGGGTGGCATTTAACCTTGGGTCACAATGGGTATGATACCTATCTCCTAAATTAGTCTCACTGACAGCATATACACCTCCCACACATTCAGTAACATTTTGACCAGTCATTTCAAAATGCACTCCTCCAGGAACAGTATTCATTTCACCATGAACATCAAAAAAACCTCTAACTTCAGTCATTATATCATCCATTTTTCTAGTTTTAAAACCACTAGAAGCTTTAACAGTATTACCATGCATAGGATCACAACACCATCCAACTACCAAACCTGATTTTTTAACAGCTGAAACTAATGGTTTAAGCTTATGATTTACATCATTAGCCCCCATTCTTGCAATTAATGTCAATCTTCCAGCTTGATTTAAAGGGTTTAATTTTTCAATTAATCTAAGTAAATCATCAGGATCTGTTGAAGGTCCACATTTAAGACCTATTGGATTAGCTATTCCTCTCATATATTCTATATGAGCTTCATCTATACTTCTTGTTCTATCACCTATCCATAACATGTGTGCAGAAGTAGCAAACCAACCTTTTTCTTCAGTTATGGTATCTTTTCTAGTCAGTGCTTCTTCATAGTTAAGAAGCAAACTTTCATGGGAAGTATAAAACTCTGTTTCCCTAAGCTGAGGAGTGTTCTCAGGTGTCATACCACACGCAGTCATAAACTCTAATGATGAAGTTATTTTAGCAGCAAGGTTTTCATATTTTTCAGCTTCTTTCGTGCCTCTTACAAACTCTAAATTCCATTCATGTAATTTAGTTAAATCTGCCATGCCTCCGCTTGCAAAAGCTCTTAATAAATTAAGAGTAGAAGCTGATTTATCATATACTTTTATTAACCGTTCTGGATCAGGCTCTCTTGCTTCCTTATTAAACTCCATATCATTAACCATATCACCTCTATAACTTGGAAGTTCTATGTCATTAATTGTTTCAAAAGGTGAAGATCTTGGCTTTGAATATTGACCAGCTAGTCTTCCAATTTTAACAACAGGTAAAGCAGATCCAAAAGTAAGAACTACAGCCATTTGCAATAACACTCTAAAGCTATCTCTTATATTATTTGCATTATGTTCTGCAAATGACTCCGCACAATCACCCCCTTGTAACAAGAAAGCTTTTCCTTCAGCAACATCTGCCATTCTTTTTCTAAGGCGCCTAGCTTCTTCTGCAAAGACTAATGGAGGTCGTAAAGAAAGTTCATTTTCAACTTTAATAACCTTATCCTTATCATTATATTCAGGAACCTGCTTTATAGGAAAATTTCTCCATGAATTTACTGACCAATCAACCATTATAATACCTTCTTAATAATTAAAATATTCATTAATATAAAACGTTTTTTTCATTATAATATTCTCAAATAGCAGAAAATCATTGAATCTACAAATATTGTCTTAATGTTTTAACATTAAGATCTCATAGTTACAAATTCTTCAGCTGCAGAAGGATGTATACCAATTGTGCTATCAAAATCTGATTTAAGAGCTCCAGCTTTAATTGCAATGGCAATTCCTTGAATAATTTCAGCAGAGTCGGGGCCTATCATATGAGCCCCTATAACTTTTTGAGAATTATCATCAACTATCAGTTTCATTAAGGTTCTCTCTAGATTCCCAGAAACTGTATTTTTCAAAGCTCTAAACTCACTTTTATATTGAGTGACTTTATAGCCTTTTTTAACAGCTTCCTCTTGTGAAAAACCTACTACAGCTATTGAAGGTTGACTAAAAACAGCGCTAGGAACATGATCATACGAAATAAATCTTTCTTTATTACCGAACTCTCTATCTGCAAAAGCGTGTCCTTCGGCAATAGCGACGGGAGTTAATGTAACTTTATCAGTTACATCACCTATCGCATATATTGAATTAATATTAGTTTGAGCATAATTATTAACTAAAACTTCTCCTCTTGAACCAAGATTTAAAGCTATTTCTTTTAAACCGAGACCAGAAATTTTTGGATTACGGCCTGTAGCTCCCATAACTAAATCTACATTTAATAAATTTCCATTAGAAAGGGTTACATCATAATTATCATTGCTTTTATCAATTTTAGAAATTGTAACTTCATTATGTATACTGATACCTTTTTGTTTCATAGATGACATTAATTGATCTCTAATATCATTATCAAAACCTCTTAAAACCTTGTTAGCACGAAAAACTAAATGAGTATCAACTCCAAAGCCATTAAATATACCAGCAAACTCTACGGCTATATATCCAGAACCATATACAGCTATTGATTTTGGCAATTGATCTAAATCCAGCGCTTTGTCTGAATTAATCATATATTCATTTCCTTCAAATTCAGGAAAAGAAGCTTCACCTCCTACAGCTATCATTATTTTTTTTGCAGAAAACTTAATTATTTCTTCATTTTCTTTAGTTATTGAAACAAGGTTTGGGCCTTCAATTTTCCCCCATCCAGAAATTAAATCACATCCAGAATTTTTAATTAAATTTACATAAATTTCATGTAATCTATCTAATTCTTTATTTTTTTTCTTTATAAGTCTGTTCCAATTACTTTTAAATCCATCAACCTGCCAACAAAACCCTTCAGCATCAGAAACTTGTTCAGAAAATTGTGATGCATAAACTAATAATTTTTTAGGAACACAACCTCTCAACACACATGTCCCTCCAGCTCTATCACCTTCCACAACTAGAGTTTTCACTCCATAGGAAGCTGAAATGCGAGCTGTTCTCGTTCCACCTGATCCAGCTCCAATAACTATAAGATCATAATCATAATCAGACATTTGCTCTCCCCTGGCAAAAATTAAAAATAGATAATATATTAATTTAAAATAAAAGTTATTATTAAATAAAAAAAAGACTTTTATTTTATATTTAAAAATTGATATTTAATAAAGAATAATTTTAAGGAATAAATCATGAGTAATTTTGCACCAAAAGACCTAGAAGGATTTTTAGTTGTTTCAATTGAACAAGCCGTTGCAGCTCCATATTTATCAAGTCGATTAGCTGATGCGGGTGCAAGGGTTATAAAAGTAGAACGACCTGAGGGGGACTTTGCAAGAAATTATGATAACTTAGTGAAAGGAAATAGTGCTTATTTTGTTTGGCTTAATAGAGGAAAGGAATCTATTGCTCTAGATTTAAAATCTGAAAAAGACCTTAATGTTTTAAAAAATATAATTAAAAAAGCTGATATATTAATTCAAAATTTAGCGCCTGGAGCTTTTGATAGGCTTGGGTTAAATTTAGCAAACTTAAGACAAAAACACCCATCTCTTATTACTTGTACAATCAGTGGGTTTGGAGAATCTGGTCCATATATGAAACAAAAAGCTTATGATATGTTGATCCAGGCTGAAGCTGGATTAACTGACTTAACTGGAGTACAGCCTTTTGAAAGCGAAAGTGGTAGAGCTAGGGTTGGTGTTTCAGTATGCGACATATCAGCAGGAATGACTGCTCTACAAGCAGTTCAATTAGCTATTATAGGTAGAATGAAAACTGGTAAGGGAAGACATATATCAGTTTCATTATACTCTGCACTTGCTGATTGGATGAATGTTCCTTTCCTTCAATATAAATATGGTAATAAGATACCAGAGAGATGTGGAATTAGACATCCCACTATTGCTCCTTATGCATCTTTTATGTGTAAAGATGGAAAAGAAGTTTTAATTGGCATTCAAAATGAAAGAGAATGGTATAATTTATGTGATATTGTTCTAGAAATACCTGAATTAAAAATTGATATAAAGTTTAATGATAACAATAAAAGAGTTATAAACAGAGTAGATTTAGAAAATCATATAAATAGATGTTTTATAAAATTCACAAGAGAACAAATTATAGAGAAATGTAACCTTGGTGGGATAGCATATGGAAGAATTTCTGATATAGAACAATTATCAAATCATCCACAAAACTTATATATGGATGTAGAAACACCAAATGGTATAATTCAAGTATTAGCTTCTGGTGCACAGCATGATGGTAGACTTCCACAAGCTGGATCAATCCCAAGAATTGATGAAAATGGAGCGACAATTAGAAAAGAATTTAAATAATTATTAATATTTTAAAAAAAAGCTTCTGCTTTCATTGTTAACCCTGCATTTGAAGTGCTAGTAAAACAGTTAACATCCTGGTTGGTTTTGCTTTCAATACTAATAAATAAATTTTCATTAGCATAAACCGGAGCAATTCCTTTATGAATAAATTTTTTAGCTCTGATTTTCTTAAATTTTTCAGCTGCCCTTAAAAGTAAAGTTGCCTGCAAGGGGCCATGAAATACTAAATTATCATAACCTTCTTCATTCACTGAATAAGGATAGTCATAATGTATTCTATGACCATTAAAGGTTATTGCTGAATACCTAAATAACATTGTAGGATGTGTAAAAATATTTTCTTCATAATCATATTTAAATTTTGGCATTTCAATTTTAGAAACTTGTGAATTTTGTTTCGTTACTAAATCTCTATAAACTATGTCATGAAATTCACTGATCATTAATTGATCATTAACAAAAAATTCATATTTGGCCTTAACAAAACATAACAAACCTGATTGTCCTTTTTTTAAATTTATATCAAAAACAGTAGACTTTTTTGTTACTATGTCACCAACACATAATGGAGATAAAAACTCAGTTTGACATCCTGCCCACATTCTTCGAGGTAAAGGAACAGGAGGCAAGAAACCTCCTTTTTTTGGATGTGAATCTTTTCCAAGCAATGAAGATCTGACAATAACAGGAGCTAATGCCCAATGAATACCAGAAGAAGCTCTGTCACCTTTTATAGGCTCTCCTGGCTCTATGTCTAAAGTAGCTCTAAACCTTTTCTCAAGACCTTGTGAAACCTCATCAATTACAACTTCACTATTCCCTATCCATGTTTTTAGTTCATCTATATTTATATTTTCTTGATTCATTTTATAATCCATTTTAAAAAAAACTATATTTAATATATTTAAAAAAATAATTTAAAACAAGAACTCTACATTTATTAACTGAGGTTTAAAAATGAAAGACATATTAAAAATGAATATTGGCATTGCTGGTTGCGGAACTATGGGCTTACCAATGTTAGAAGTTCTCTTAAAAAACAAAGTTAAAGCTATAGGTTATGATGTGAGGCCTCAAAAAGATTTTTTAAGTTTGAAAGAAAATTTTGTTTCATCAAAGAGAGTTTTTTTTGAAAATACTGATGTAATTTTTAGTATTGTTAGAGATATAAATCAAACTCTAGAATTATGTGAAGGTACTGATGGACTTTTTAACTTAAATTCTTCTAAAACACTTATCATTTGCTCTACTTTATCACCAGCTTTTTTAAACGACTTTATTAAGAAGGCTCCTGAAAACATTGATGTTATTGAAGCGCCTATGTCTGGAGCACCTATACGAGCAAAAGAAGCATCATTAACCTTTATGGTTGGATCTACAAAAAATCAATTTAAAACCATTTCTCCTATATTAAATATATTAGGAAAAACCATTCATCATATTGGAAAATTTGGATCTGGAATGTCAGTAAAAGTTTTGAATAATTTTGTTGCATCTTGTTCAGTCGTTGCTGTTAGACACGTTCTATCAGAAGCTAAAAACTTAAATATAAGTACAGATCAATTATTAGAAATACTTAATTGCTCCTCAGGCAAAACCTGGTTTAGTGAAAATCTCCACTCAATTGACTGGTCTAAAGAAAGTTATAAGAAGGAGAATACAATAGGCATATTAGAAAAAGATGTGAACAGTTATTTGGATGGATTGCAAGATGCAGGTACTAAGACTAATGAAGAAATGCAAAATTTTCAAAAAGCTTTATTGAAAGGGTTACAAAACATACCTGATTTTCCAAATGATAATTAATAAATCCCCATTTCTATCCCGTTAATGAAAATCAAAGCTTTTTCTTCAACTTCATCTAAAAAATTACTGGTCCATGTCCCCTTTAAAATTAATGGAGGTAAAACTTGTTTCCATTTTAATCCCTTTAGAATTTTATTTATTGCAACCTGACTTCCTTCTCCATCTAAACCTGCACGAACATAATAAAAAACAGGAAGACCTTCAGTTTTATCTATTAAGTTTTCGTAACATCTATCAAAAAAATCTTTTGTAGCTCCTGCCATATAACCAAAATTTTCAGTCGTTCCTATAAGAACTCCATCAATTGATTGAAATGAATTTATTTTTGTTTCGAAAGGGTTTAGAGAAATTAAGTTTATTTTTGGATTTAGTTTTTTGGTTAAAGCTTCAATATGATTAGATAATTTAATAGTGTTAGGTGAAGGAGAGTGATTTATAAATAGAATATTTTTCAATTTCATTTTTTCAGTAATCTATTATTCTTAATAAGAGCTAGATATGTTTTTTAGAAACTATAATTTTTTTACACCAAAATGATTTAAAAACTGTTCTAGATTTTCATATGGTTGTGCACCAACTAAACTTTGACCAGAATACACAAAGGTTGGAACTCCAGTAACACCATATTCATTTGATTTTTTCCAATCTTCATCAATATTTTTTTTAAATGTTCTATCTTTAATCACTGATCTAGCTTCATTTATATCAAGTCCTGAGTTAGAAACAACGTCAAGGATAACCTCTTCTAATCCAATATTCAAACCTTTAACAAAATATGCTTCAAAGAAATTATCATGTATGGGTGTGTTTTTTTGCATTGTTTCAGCCCAAGCTCCAACCTCTTGAGCTAATCTACTATTGTAAGTATGAGTTCTATCAATATATGGTAATTCTTCTTGATCCATTAATCCCTTCATTCTTATATTTTTTTCTTTAATATCATCTGGATTACTTTGGAAAAGTTCAAGCAATGTTCTACCTTCTTGTGGAGTTTCAGGATGCAAAGGGAAATGAACTAATTTTATTTTAATATCAAAATTATTTTTTATTTTTTTAACCCTTGCATCCCCTAAATAACACCAAGGACAGACGTAATCTGTAAAAACTTCTAAAGCTAAATCATTCATTTTTTTACTCAAATAAATATTAAAAAATTAATTAGTTCCAACTAAAACCTGTTGTTCTTAAATAAAAATGAAGACCTTCATCTTGCACAACAAAGCTCATCATTCTTTTTGAACCTCTATTATGATGACTATGAAGCTCACCAGCAGGTGTAACTAAAGCAACACCATTTTCCCAACTTATTTCTTCATCTTCAATACATGAATAGACGTTATCTGCCTGAATAGCAAGGGTAATTGCTGCCCCATTATGTCTATGAGGTCTTTGATCACCTCCAGATTCCAGTGTATTTAAAGCTGTGTTAATCGTAGGAATTGTATTTCTACTAGGAAGAGTGTCTGGTGAAGAAAACTGTATTGCAACTCCAGCAGTTTCTTTAGTTTTTGGTCTATTATATATTTTTTCTAGAGAAGATTTAATTTTCTCGTTAGTCCAATGTGTAGTTTTTAATATTTTATTTTTGTCTATAGATGGTAATAATTTTTCAAAACATAAAAGAGGCTCATTTGTAACTTGAAATAATAGAGCATTATCTGAAAATGAATAATGTTTAGTCTTGTTTCCACCCGGCAAGCAAAAAACATCACCAGCTGTCCATTCAATGATATCATCTTCATTGGAAGTTTTTCCATGACCTTCCATTACATAATATATTTCACCTGATGCAATAAATTTATGAGAAATTGGGTCACCTGATTTCAAGCGAACGTATCTTGCTAAAATCGAAGGTATAGTAGCGGGGTATGGAGTGGACAATACATTAGATATATCTAATATTATTAATGAGCTTTTGTTCTCAAAATTATAGGCTTCTTCTTTCTCTTTTATGAATTTATGCCTTGGTACTTTTGGCCAAGACCAATTAAAAACATTATCAGGACTATTATAAATAGCTCTTTCTTGAGCATTTTCTTTTGTTAATTTTTGAATAACATTCATAATTTTTCCCCTACATCCAAATTATATTTATTTAATTATTTAAACTAAAAATAATTATATGTAAAATTAATTGAAAGTTAATCTTTTATATATAGCATCTAAAGGGGAGAATAATTGAATGAAACTAAACTTAAAAAATTTATCTCATCACACAGGTGTGGAAATTGACAACATTGACTTGAAAAAAACTTATGATGAAGAAATTTATTCTGCAATTAAAAAAGCATTTATAAAACACTCAGTATTAGTCATTAGAAATCAAAATTTATCTTCTAATGAATTTTACAAATCATCTCAATTGTTTGGTAAAATTTTTGAACAGCACAATAAAAAATTTGCTTTGAAAGATAATAATTTAGTCCATTACATTTCTAATCAAGATAAATTCGATGATGGAAAAACTTATATACCAGGTGAAGGTTATCACACAGATCACAGTAACGATAAAAACCCTCCTAAAGCTACAATTCTTCATGCAAAACAACTTCCTTCATTTGGAGGAGATACTCAATTTGTTAATATGAGTTTTGTATATGAACAATTATCTAAAGAATTGAAAAATAAAATTAAAAACTTAAAAGCTATTCATGTCTATCAAAGTTCATTAAGTAAAAGAAAATTAATGTCTCTTTCAAAAAATCCTTCAAATAAAGAGCAAACAATTCATTCAATTCTAAGAATTCATCCTGAAAATAAAAAAAAATGTGTTTATATAAATCCAATTAGGATTGAAGAAATATTAGGGTTAACAAAAAACGAAACAATCAAATTGCTTGAAGAATTAATGATCTATGTTTCAAATACAAATTTTCAATATAGACATAAATGGAAACTAGGTGATTTTGTTATTTGGGATAATAGGATTTTAATGCATAAGGCTAATGGTGATTATAACATGAATGAAAAAAGGTATCTTTATAGAATTATGATAGAAAATGAACAATCTTAAGGAAAAATATTATGAAATCATTACTTAATAAAACAGCTGTAATTACTGGAGGCTCTAAAGGTATTGGCAAATCAGTAAGCTTAGCTCTTGCTAAAGCTGGTGCTAAAATTATTATTTTAGATATTGACGAAAAAAAAGGTTCTGAATCAATAAACGAAATTATAAATCAAAATGGAAAAGCCTCTTTCTATAAAATAGATGTTTCACAAGAAAAAGAATGGAATGAGTATTCACAATTATTAAATAATGTTAAACAACCTATCGATATTTTAATTAATAATGCTGGAATTTTCTTAGGTAAAGATATTAACAACGTATCAATGGAAGAATATCAAAAGTTAATTTCTATAAATTTAACTGGAGTATATCTTGGTATTAAATACCTTACACCTTTATTAATTAAAGCAGGTGAAAAATCTGTATATGGTAGTTCAATAGTTAATTTAAGCTCTGTTGCTGGCTTGGTAGGATCTCAAATTGACCCTCTTTATTCAATGACTAAAGGAGGAATTACAACTTTTACAAAATCAATGGCAATTTATTATGGGAAAAAGAATATTCCAATTAGAATAAATCAAGTTCATCCTGGTATTATTGAGACAGATATGGGAACTCAAGTATCAGATGCGCGGTTAATACAAAATCCTCAAATGACGTCTGAAGAGTCATACTTAGCTGGCATTTCACAAACTCCATTAGGTAGATTTGGGACAGCAGAAGAAGTTGCTAAAACAATTTTATTTTTATCTTCAGATGAATCTAGCTTTATGACAGGATCAAGTCTTGTTGTTGATGGAGGACTAACAGCTCAATAAAAATTAATTTAATCATTTAAGCTAGGAAATATACATTAAATATGAAAAGAAATTTAAAAGATAAAGTTGTCTGGATTACAGGAGCGGGATCTGGTATCGGACAAAATGCCGCAATAACATTGTCTGCATTGGGTATGAAAGTTATTTTATCTGGCCGAAATAAAGAAACCTTAAAACAAACAGCTGATCAATGTATCAATGAAACAGAAATTAAAATTTTAGATATTTCAAATAAAGATCAAGTTAAACAAATCACCTCCGAAATAAAAAAAGATAATGATAGAATTGATATTTTAGTAAATTGTGCTGGTATAAACATTGAAAAAAGAGATTGGGAAGCCATAGATCAAAATGACTGGGACAAAGTTTTTCAAACAAATATAAATGGATTGTTTTATTGCTGTAAATCCGTTATCCCTCATATGAAAGATCAAATGGATGGCTTAATCATAAATGTTTCTTCATGGTCAGGAAATCATGTTAGCACTTTATCTGGCGTGTCCTATACATCATCAAAACATGCAGTAAATGCAATGACAGAGACAATTAATATGGAATTTTGTAATGTGGGCATTAGAGCTTGTTCATTATGTCCTGGAGAAGTTGCCACACCAATTCTAGATAAACGTCCTAAGAAATTATCAATTGAACAGAAGAAAAAAATGCTACAGCCTGACGACCTAGGTGAAACAATTGCATTTTTATGTCAAATGCCAAAACATGTATGCATAAATGAATTAACTATAAGCCCTACTTGGCATAGAAGGTATATTGCTAATTTAGGGATTGAGGAATTATAAATTTTTTTATAGTATTAATTGTTTAATGAAAGAAAAACAGTCATGAGTAATGAATTGTGGAAATTAGAAGCCAATCAGATAATAGATTTATTAAGGAAAACAGACATATCCACTTCTGAAGTAGTTCAGGCTTCAATTAACCGTATAGAAGAAGTCGATGATAAGGTTAATGCAATTCCCATTAGATGTTTTGATAGAGCTATTAAAAAAGCAAAAAATATAAATATCAATGTAGAAAAAAAGAATCCAAAAAGTCTCTTTGGAATTCCAATAGCTGTAAAAGACTATAATGATGTTTCTGGGGTTAAAACAACATATGGATCAAAAATATTTAAAGACAATGTACCTTTAAAATCAGACGCAACAATATTAAAGTTAGAAGAAAACTCAGCTAACCCAATTGGCAAATCTAATGTTCCTGAATGGGCTGGAGGACATACATTTAATCCAGTTAATGGAATAACTAGAAATCCATTTAATTTAAATAGAACTGCTGGAGGTTCCTCTGGTGGTTCTGCTGCAGCCCTAGCAAGTGGGCAGGTTTGGCTTGCAACAGGAAATGATTTAGGTGGAAGTTTAAGAACACCAGCAAGTTTTAATAACGTGGTTGGCCTTAGGCCAAGCTTAGGTGTTGTACCAAGAGGTCAAAGGCACCTTCCTTTTGACAATTTGTGGGTTGAAGGTCCTATGGCAAGATGCGTTAAAGATGTTGCCTTAATGCTTGATGCTGGCTGTGGTTATTCATCCCAAGATCCTTTATCTTTTGATCATCCGTATAAACCCTTTTTATTGTCATTAAATGATTTTGATTTACCAAAAAAAATAGCTTTTAGCTATGATTTAGGTATAGTTCCTGTTGAACAAGAAATAAGGCAAATTACTTCAAGTTCACTTAATATACTTAGAAAAAGTGGAATAGAAATTTCTGATGATATCCCTGATTTTTCAGGTATATTAGATAGCTTTCATTCATTAAGAGGTGTTTTATTATCTTGTATGATGGATGATTTATACAAAAATCATCGTGAAAATATTTCACCTGACATAATAAAGAATATAGAAGTTGGTCATAATGTAACAAATGAAAAAATAATAGAAGCAGAAAAAATAAGAAAAAAACTTGTTGCTACAATGGAATTGTTTTTTTGTGAAAATGATTATTTAATATGTCCAGCCACATCAATTGAACCTTTTGAAATAGAAAAACCTTTTGTAACTGAAATAGACGGTCAAAAATGTAAAACCTACATTGATTGGTTTGCAATAACTTTTGCTTTAACAATGACTTCATGCCCTATCATTAGTCTGCCATGTGGATTTACAAAAAATGGTTTGCCAGTAGGAATACAAATAGTTGGTAAACCTAGAAAAGAAAATGAATTACTATCTTTTTCATATTTTTTAGAATCAAAGTTAAAAATAAAAGATAAAGTTCCATTAAATGATATAAAATTTTAATTTTTTAATTTATTTTGAGTTTTATTTTCAAAATCACTAGCATCATGTCTTTCATGAAGTTGAGTATCTAAATCACCAGTAATTCTATTAACCATTCTCCCTCTTTTAACTGCAGACCTTTCGTCAATCATCTTTGCCCATTTCAAAATATTTTTATACGATTTAACATCCAAAAACTCTTCTGCCCCATATAATCTTCCTAATACAAGGGCGCCATACCATGGCCATATAGCAATGTCTGCAATTGTGTATTGTTCAGAGCAAATAAAATTTTTATTAAATAAATGCCTATCTAAAACATCTAATTGACGCTTAACTTCCATTGAAAATCTATTGATTGGATATTCAAACTTTTCAGGAGCATAAGCATAAAAATGTCCAAAACCTCCTCCAAGATATGGGGCACTTGCCATTTGCCAAAAAAGCCAAGTCAAACATTCTGTCCGTTCTTGAAAGTCAACAGGAATAAACTTTTCAAATTTATCAGCTAAATATAATAATATAGACCCTGACTCAAAAACTCTAAATGCTTTTGAGTTTGAGTTATCTAATAAACTTGGTATTTTTGAATTAGGATTTATATCAACAAAACCAGAACTAAATTGATCACCTTTTCCAATTCTTATAAGCCATGCATCGTACTCAGCTTCGTTTATTCCTAATTCAAGTAACTCTTCTAACATTACAGTTACTTTAACTCCATTTGGAGTTCCTTGAGAATATAATTGAAATGGATGTTTACCAATAGGAAGCTCTTTTTCATGAGTAGAACCTGATATTGGCCTATTTATATTAGCAAATTTTCCACCATTTTCTTTATCCCATTTCCATACATTTTCTGGGACAAAACTTTGTGATTGTGACAATTGAAAATCCTTTTTTAAAAAACTATATTAGAATTGATAAACTGTATAAAAAATTATATCAATAATTTAAATCTATCGATTGAAGCGGTTCCTTTCCAAGTACTAAATCAGAACCTTTCTCGCCTATTAAAGTTGCTCCTGAATGAAGATTAGCTGACAACATTGTTGGCATAATAGAGGCATCTATAACTCTTATATTTTTTAATCCATAAACTCTTAATGTATTATCCACAACTGCAGTTTCGTCTGTTTTAGGACCCATTCGACATGTTCCCATTTGATGATAAGTAGTAGTACCTCTTTCTCTTGCAATTTGAAGAAGTTCTTCATCTGATTGCTTATCTAAACCTGGATAAACTTCATAATCAAAGTATTGCGACATAGCTTTGGAATGCATTAACTTTCTTGAGAGCTTTAATCCAGCCACAATTACTCTTTTATCTTCTTCTGCGTCAAGATAATTAGGATTAATTAAAGGTTTATCAAAAGGGTCACTATTCTTGGCTTTAACCCATCCAAGTGATTCAGGTCTTTGTTGCCATGCTGCAACAGTAAAACCAGGTTTATCATCAAGAGTGGATTGAACACCTTCTTTATAAGAAGCTGGTGAAAATGTCATTTGCAAGTCATGATTTCTAATAGCCTCGTTTGAATGCCAGAAACAATAGATTAAAGTAGGACTTAGATTAACAATAGATTGCTTACCAATTAAATATTTTCCTATTTCTTTTATTAATTTCAGACCTCTTGCTTTTTCATTAATTGTTTCAACATTTTTAGCACGAGCCGTTAATCTAGGAGCAAAATGGTCTCTTAAATTCATCCCTACACCTTTTAAATCATGTACAACAGCAATGCCAAGATCATTTAAAAGTTTTCCTGGCCCCACTCCAGATAGATGAAGTAAATGAGGCGATTTAATAACTCCCGATGATAGTATTACTTCTTTATTAGCATTTAAGGTTAATTTTTCTCCTCGTGGACCACCTTTTGAATAATTAACACCAGTAGCAATTTTATTTTCAATATTAATTTTTGTTACAAACGCATTAGTTATAATTTTTAGATTTTTTCTAGATTTTACAGGATTTAAAAATGCTTTGGCTGAACTTACTCTAAACCTCCCTTTTTTAGTTGTTTGAACATATGAAACGCCTTCCTGAGATTTTCCGTTATAATCGTTATTTAAAGGAATGCCCTCTTCAATAGCTCCTTTAATGAATGCCTCGCATAAAGGGTCTTTATAATCTAAGTCTGTAATTGGTAACTCGCCTTCAGTACCTCTATAAGTTTCATCATGACTACCTAATCTATTTTCATATCGCTTAAAATACGGTAACAAATCAGAATAACTCCATCCTTTATTGCCTTTTTGAGCCCAAACATCATAGTCCATGCTTTGACCTCTATTAAAAACCATTCCATTAATTGAACTTGATCCACCTAAAGTTTTACCTCTTGGGATATCAATAATTCTTCCATTAGTTCCCCAGCTTGGCTCAGCTTGAAATAACCAATTAACATTTGGATTTACTAATGTTCTCATAAATCCAGCTGGAATATGAATAAAAGGATTCCAGTCAGGTGGCCCTGCTTCTAACAAACAAACAGTATATTTCCCATCAGCGCTTAATCGATTAGCTAAAACACAACCAGCCGAACCAGCGCCAACAATAATATAATCAAAATTATCACTCATTTAAAGTCTTTCAGTAAGCCTAATTAATTATTACTAATATTTAAAAAAATATAGTTAACATATTAATTCAACATTTAATTAATTCAAATAGAAAAAAACAAAAAGTGATAACACTTTAATACAATACAAAACTATATATTAAAGTTATTGCCAAGACTGAAGCCATATTACTAAACTATCTCTTAAGCCAGTAGAAACTAAAATAGCCTGAATATCATCAAAGAAAAAGAAAATTAACGTTGATAAAATTATACCAAATATAAAAGTCATAATCATTTCCTTACTAAGTATGATTTAAAATTTAAAGTACTTGAATAATTTAAAAAATAAAATAAAATAAAATTTAATTTTAATGGGGAGCTAAATAATGGCAAATGAAAAATATACTTTTACTGAAACATGGAAATCTGAATGCGTATTAGCTGTGTTATTTTTTATTCCTCTTTTATTTACTATAATTGGTCGATTTTAAAAAAAGTAATTTTTTTTATAAAAAATCTTAAATAATAACTCCTTCTTCAATCAATTGACTAATTGCTATGTTATCATACCTATTATCAAGCATTATCTCTCTTGTATGCTGACCTAAAGCTGGTGCGATTGATAAATAACTCCCGTCAACTAATTTAGGCATGCCAGGCAAATTTGGAATAGGCCAAATTGCATCAGATTTAGGTTGTTTTAACCACGAAATTATCTCTAATGCTTTTGTTTGCTCGTTGCTAATAAATTCACTGTAATTTTGAACTTTTTCATTTTGAACTTCAGCTTCAGTTAATAACTTTTTCCAATAATCTGTTGTGTTATTGACAAATAGTTTTTGAACTTCTTCAGTAAGTAATTTTTCAAACCTTATTCTTTTAGCATTACTAGAAAATCTTTCATCATTTAAAAAATCTTTCCAACCAACAGCATCACAGAATTTTATAAATTCATGATTTTTAACAACTATAATCTGTATCCAACCATCCTTAGTTTTAAATGTACCTGAAGGGGAAGATGCGTGAGTGTAAGGACCGTCCATATATCCACTCATAAGTCTAATTGATTGCATTGCCGCCGCTGCTTCCATAAGACTGATTTCAATTTTTCTTCCAACGTCTTCATTTATTCTAGCATACAAAGTTGAAGCAATTAATTGCATTGCATAGAGAGCAGTCGTCATATCAAATATAATTACAGGTGTTCTATGAGGATAGCCATCAGAACCTTTATTTTCAGACATGAAACCTGTAAATGCTTGAAGAACAGGATCCATTGCAGGCTTTTTACTCATTGGACCAGTTTGGCCAAATCCTGATATAGATAAATAAATTAATTTAGGATTATATTTTTTTAATCTTT
>Ga0209403_10001592_pt1 | contig 29123 bp, 27 predicted proteins | sample ArcticOcean_MG_C_8_FD_187440 | JGI IMG/M metagenome (GOLD analysis project Ga0209403, IMG submission 187440) | Marine microbial communities from western Arctic Ocean - ArcticOcean_MG_CB11_86 (SPAdes) (version 2) | ecosystem: Environmental > Aquatic > Marine > Oceanic | place: Arctic Ocean...
CAACAGATTTTAAGTCTGCCGCGTCTACCATTCCGCCACCCGGGCTTGGAGGCGACGGGCGGATTCGAACCGCCGAATAAGGGTGTTGCAGACCCCTGCCTTAGACCACTTGGCCACGTCGCCATAATTTTTCACACTGCCGAGGAGGAGACTCGAACTCCTACAGCCTTTAGGCTACAGCGCCCTCAACACTGCGTGTCTACCAAATTCCACCACCTCGGCTCTAAATATCATTTATATTTAGATAGAAACAAAATTATAGAAGAATTGAGTACTCTTTGTCTATAAGAGATGTTTAGGAATTTAGTTCAGCATATTTTTAAAAGGAAATTTAGGTTTTATTAAATTTTTGATTGTAAATCTAGTCAAATTAAATTTGTCTAATAGAGGGTCTTTTGTGTTTTCAGCTATTAATTCAGAGAGTAATTTACCAATTATCGGGGATAATTTGAAACCATGCCCACTAAATCCAACTGCGTAAAACAATCCTTTGATTTTAGTAGATTTGCCAAGGATAGGATTTGCATCCGGGGTCATATCATACAGCGAAGCATGACCTCCTTTTAAAATCGAGTCTTTAAATTTTGGTAACCGATTTTCAATTTTCAATTTATGATTCAAAATTATATTTTCATCAGCAGATTGATTATAAAAATCTGGAGATACTATATCACTTTGTTCAAATCCTAATTCTTCACCGATTATATAACTGTTCCCATCATCAGGCCTCATGTAAGTACCGTTAACATAATCCATAAGACAATATTTGAATGGATCAAAATAGGAATTCGATTTTACTAAAGCTTGTTGAACCCTTAATGCAAAGATCGGAAGATTTTCATTAGTTGATTTATTAATATAATTAGCCCATGCGCCCGCGGCATTTACAACAATAGAAGTTTCAATTTTCCCTTTATCAGTTGTGACAGATTTAATCTTGTCATTTTTAACTTCGATTGATTCAACTTTAGTATGAGTAAATATTTCCACTCCATTGTTCAATGCTTGATTAGCAAAATAATATGTCGAGTCTACAGAATCGACATATCCTGCATTTGGCTCAAGAAAACCAATTTCGACATTGCTTAGATTTATATTAGGAATTAATTTTTCGATTTGTTCAGTAGATAAAATTTCGAGATTTACGCCATGATCTTGATTAAGCTTTACATTTTGTTCTACTATTTCTTTATTTTCCTTAGAAAAAAGGTATAACCTACCATTTTTATTTATTTTAATTTCAGTTTTTTCAAACAATTTTTTTGATTCTTTAGCCATTTCTATCAAAAAATCAGTTTGGTAAAATTCTCTTATCATTGCTCCTGATTTATGAGTCGCTCCAGAAGACAATGAATTCATTTCAATCAATGTAATAGAATTCACACCTTTTGTTGAAAGAAACATTGCTATGGAACAGCCAATGATACCGCCACCAATGATTACGACATCAGATTTTGTAGGTAAATTATTTTGATTCAAAGTATCTTGCAATTTCATCTCTTTCGAATTTAGGGAAATTTTTAACTTTATCCTTGATTTTTAATTTCAAACCTTTATCTTTAGCAGTTATTTTACCAACTTTATTTACATTGATTCCTGCTGATGTAATTTTTTTTATTAGAGTATTAGAATATTGAGAGTCACAAGTTATTATCAGACTACCAGAAGAAATCAACCCTAAAGGATTCAAATTTAATTCGTTGCATATAAGTTGTGTTTCATTTTTAATTGGGATTTTTTCAGCATTGATATAAAGGCCATTATTTGATGCCATTGCTAGTTCTTCTAATCCAGTGATTAATCCACCTTCTGTGGGGTCATGCATGCTCGAGACATTTTTGCTTTTTATTGCTATTTGGGATTCTTTCATTATACTAATTCCAGGATTGTAAATAAATTTAATGGCATTATTAATGATAGTGGGATTTATCTTTGTTTTTTTTGATTTGATGTCGTTTGCTAATATAGATGTCCCTTCAAGCCCAATATGTTTTGTTATTAATATATCATCATTAACTTTAGCTCCAGATGTAGTTATAAGTTTATTTTTTTCAACTTCTCCAATTAAGCATCCTATGGCAATTGGTGAATTTACCTGAGATGTTATTTCTGTATGACCTCCTACTAAGGATATATTCATTGCTTTACAAGATTTTTTTATGTCTTCAAAGATTTCTTTGATCTCAAGTTCTGTTATAGAAGGATTGAATAATAATGTTGTAAGTAGCCATTTAGGTTGTCCTCCCATTGTAAATATATCATTTGAATTGATATTCACTAAATACCATCCAAGATTGTCTGATGTAAAGGTAATAGGATCAGTTTTTACTAAAAGATATTTGCTACCCATATCTATAGCAGCAGCATCTTCACCTACCGAAGGTCCCACAACAACTCTTTTATCGTCATTAGATAAGCTGTTTAAAAGCGTAGACAATATTTTATTTGGAAGTTTTCCTGTTTTCATATATTTAAGTAATGAACAATTATAATTAGTGATATCATAATTTAATGAAAATTAAAGCAGTATTATTTGATTTATATGGTACCTTAGTTGGCTTTGAACCATCAAGGTTTCTTATTCAATCTCAAGTAGCATCAAAGTATGGGCTAAATTTATCTGAAGATGGAGTTTCAAAAGGATATTTTTTTGCAGACAAATTTATGTCAGAACAAAATTCTATTGATCCTATTAGATCAATGTCTTTGGTAGATAAGAATAATTTTTTCGGGAAATACGAACAATTAGTTTTGTCAGGAGATGGATATGAAGTTGATATAAAACTTTGTAAAAAAATTTTCCAAGAATTGCAAAAGATCCCATATTCTATGATTTTGTACCCTGATGTTATCTCTACGTTGATTAGATTAAAAGAATCGCATTATAAATTAGGATTGATTTCCAATATGGATAGAATAGGAGATGAATTGTTAAAAGAATTTGAATTAAATGAATATATTGATGTATGTATCACATCAAAGGAAGCTAATGCTGAAAAACCAGATCCAATTATTTTTAATTTAGCATTAAAAAAATTGGGAATCGAATCAAAAGAGTCTATGTACATAGGAGATCAAATTTTGTCAGACATCGAGGGGGCAAGAAATGCTGGGATGAATTCTATGTTAATAGATCGAGAAAGTAGCCATATTAATTATGACCATGAAAAAATCTCAACTTTATCCGAATTGTTAGATTTATTAATTACTCAAAATAATTGATAGTACTCCAATAAGGCATAGTAATATTCCTAAAAATTCATTTCTTTTAACCTTTTCATTAAGAAAAATAAACCCCAATGATAATGCGAATACTGGTGCTGAGCTTGCTAATACTGTTGTCCACGAACCAGTATTTACTTTTAAGGAAGATGTCCAAAGTAACATAGCTATAGTTATAAATAATCCGGATAAAGTTAGGAATTTTAATTCGTAAAAATTTGAAGAAGATTTAATGATTTTGTATTGGGATAAGTTTATAGGAAGAAAGTATATAAATGTTAGTAAGGTTCTTATTGTGGCTGCATCCAATATAGAAGCAACATTTAATGCCTTGTCTACTGAAAATGCAGTGATTCCCCAACAAAGGCCACAAGCTAAACTTGCAACAATCCCAATGATATTATTTGTGTCCTTAGTTTTGGAATTAATTAATTTTATGTGAGGTAAATTTATTACGATAACACCACTAACAATAATTACAGTTCCGATAACAAACAAGTTACTAAATGTATATAAATTAACAAATTTATCTAACAATGATATTAATAAAACCTGAATGGAAGTAGCTAATGTAAAAACTATTCCAATCTCGATTTTTTTTAAAGCCTGTATATAAATAAATGTACCTAAAACACTAAATGAATATCCTACAAATAAAATCAGATATGTTTTAACATCATATGAGAAGAAAATATCCCATCTAGACAGATAAGTATTGACAAGAAATAATGCCAAAAAAGAAATACAACTTTCGATAGATGGGAATAAATACAAATTCTTTATTTTGAATTTTTTTAATACTATTGCAGATGATGCCCACGATAATGCGCTAAATAATGGGAGTATAGATAATATGCTATTCATTTATTTTATTTTCATTTCCTTCAAGTTTTATTAACATATATAGAAGTTCTTCCTGCCAAACATTTTCATTGAAATTAATTTTAATTTTATTAGAATTCAAAGACACTTTGTTTTTGATATTAATTAGAGCTATATCTATATCTAGTGATATTTCGTTGAATTGAATGACAATATCATTTTTAATTTTAGTAATAGATTTTATATTACAATTTCTAGCTAATATCTGTATCTTGGAGTTATAAATTATATTTTCAGCCTCCTTGTTTATTTGTCCATATCGGTCAGTGATATTCGTTTTAATCAGATCTACTGAATCTAAAGTTTGACATAAATTTAATTGTTTATATAATTCAAATTTGACTTTATGTTCTTTTATATAATCATCAGTAAATTCTAAGTGAAGGTTTAATTGAATTTTTGGCATTTCATAATTTAAATCAAATTCATTTAGTAAAGGTTTTTGATTGTTTGCTAAAATATTTTTAGCTTCTGTTATCAATTTTGAATAGAGATTAAGCCCAATAGAAATTACATGCCCACTTTGTTCTTTGCCCAATATATTGCCAGCCCCTCTTATTTCTAAATCTCTCATGGCAATTTTGTAACCTGACCCTAATTCTATAGATTCTTCTAAAGCTTGCAGTCTTTTTTCAGATTCGTAAGTTAATTTTGTATATTTTGGAATTAAAAAATAACTATATCCTTGTTTTTCACTTCTTCCCACTCTGCCTCTTAATTGATATAATTGTGATAGTCCAAACCTATGCGCATTATTAACAATTAATGTATTAACATTGGGCAAATCTAGCCCAGATTCAATTATAGTAGTACAACATAAAATATCTATTTTTTTGTTTGCAAAATCAATCATTGTTTCTTCCAAATCTGATTCATGCATTTGTCCATGTGCGATTTTTATACTTGCATTAGGTATTAGATTTTTTAGTTGTTTTAAAACAATTTGAATTGTTTCAACTCTATTATGAAGAAAAAATACTTGCCCACCTCTATTTAACTCATTATTAATAGAGTCTTTTATCAGGGTTTCATCGTATTCATTTATGATTGTCTCTACTGGCAATCTTTGTTCTGGTGGAGTATTAATACTGTATAAGTCTTTTATTCCTGAGATTGCCATGTACAAGGTTCTAGGGATTGGCGTGGCGGTCATGGTTATAATATCTATGTTTGGATATTTAGATTTTATTTTTTCTTTTTGTTTAACTCCAAATCTTTGCTCTTCATCTATAATCAATAATCCTATATTTTTAAACTTAATATCATCTTGGATTATTCTGTGAGTGCCAATACAAATATCAATGCTTCCGTCATTGATATTTTTAGTAATAATTTTTTGTTCTTGTTTTGTTTTAAACCTACTTAGATATTCTATACTTACAGGAAATGCTGAGAGTCGATTTTTAAATGTTTCCTGATGTTGCTGAGTTAGAATAGTGGTTGGCGCAACAACGGCAACTTGTTTGCCGTTACAAACTGCTTTGAAAGCAGCTCTTATTGCCACTTCAGTCTTCCCAAATCCGACATCACCGCATAGCAAAACATCCATTGGGTTTTTGCTTTCCATTTTATTTTTTATTAATTTTATTGCTGATGACTGATCTGCTGTTTCCTTAAATGGAAAGCTACCTTCCAAATCTTTTTCCCAATCATTATCTTTTGAATACTTAATTCCAGGGCTTAATTCTCTTTCAGCATAGATAGTTAATAATTCTCTTGCCCATTTCAAAGCGGATTCTTGAGCTTTTTGTTTTGATTTTGTCCATTTTTCACTACCAAGTGAATTTAATTTAGGAAGTTTATTGGTAGGCGCAATATATGGGGAAATTTTATGAATTTGATTTAAAGGGACATATAATTTGTCGTCATTTGCATATTCTATTATCATAAAATCCTCTTTAGTTCTAGTTTTTGGAGGTTTACCGAAATCTATGAATTTTCCAATTCCATGATCGTAATGAACAACATAATCACCAGGCTTAACTTCATCATTTATAATAATTTCTTTGGTTATATTTGTGTAATTAGTTGGAGTATACTTAGTTCCATATAACTCTCTATCACTAACTAGCATTGTCTGGTGGTTATTATTACTCAATATGAATCCTGGGGTTGATTTGTATGGAGGTGTATACGTTATATTGATATCTTTAGATAATAGCTCTAGGCTTTCGATTAATTCTTTGGTTCTGTTTAGATAACTTGTTTGTATTAATATTTGCCCGTTAAAATTTGTTAATGGATTGAGATTTGCATTTTTTTGGTTTGCAGATATAACAGGAATATTCTTGATATTAAATAATTTTTCAACCGAATTGGATTGTTGTGTTTTCCAAGGGGTAATATTTATAGTTTTAAATTGATGAATTAAAGATTTAATTTCATTTATTGTAAATTTATGTAGATATTTTTCATTTGTATTTCCAGTGTCAATATTATTTAAAATACGATCTTCTAAGTTTTGGAAAACAAGATCAGGATTTTCCAAAATCACTATTGTGTTTGGTTCTAAATATTCAAATAATGACGATTGATTTTCATGGGCTGAATCAAGATTGTAATTGATAGATTCTATTGAACAATCGTTTAATTCATTAATACTTACATTTGTATTTATATCGAATTCTCTTATAGATTCTACTGTGTCATCAAAAAATTCAATTCGTATCGGATTATTATAACCGTGAGAAAAAATATCTAAAATTCCTCCTCTTATTGTGTATTCGCCTTTTATTTCGATTTGGTGATTTTTATTTTCAAAACCTATAGATATTAATTTCTCAGATAATGAATTTAGGTTTATCGAATCGTTTGTTTCAATATTAATTATTTGTGATTTTAATATAGAGGGAGAAGGTAGTGATTCTAAAGCAGATATGAGAGTTGAAATTATCATCTTATTTGAAGATTTGTTTTTCAAGTTTGAAATACATTCAAATCGTTCATTATTAACTTTAGAATTATTCTCCAATTTTTTTTTCTGAGGGAATAAGATGGTTTCATCAAATTTATTAGTTAAATTATTAATCCAATTGATGATTTCATTTCCATGATTTTCAGTTGAAGAAATTATTAATACATCGCTACCCGAGGACTTATGAATAAGTTTAGATAATAGCGGAAGTAAAGAAGAGCTACACTCAATGAATGTGTTGTTTGAATTGTTGAGGGTTTTTAGATAGGATTTTATGCTATCTGAATTTGTGGCATTATTAATGATATCTTTAACAGCTATAGGATGCATTTAAGATATTTTTATTGTTGAGAAATGAAATTAGTAACTTCTATAAACTCTTTTTTTAGACCGTCTAGCATTTCTTTGAGCCTCTAGTCTTCTGTTTTCTTGCCTGGACCTGAAATATTGTCTATCACGCAATTCTCTCATAATGCCAGATCGTTGCATCATAGATTGAAATCTTTTTAGCATTCCATCTATTGATTCGCCATCTCTTAATTTTACGTGAGTCATTTACTTTCCTCTTTTTTAACAGAAGAGTATTATAACGTATCATATATGAAAATAAATACTAATATTCACATTCATATGTAAAATATTAAAAGAATTAGTTTAACTTTTAAAAAATGTTAAAAAATATAAAAATCAGAAACTTTAGAAATTTAATTAATTATGAGACAGATTTAAAACCTGGAATCACAACTTTGTATGGAAGGAATGGTTCAGGGAAGAGCTCATTAATTGAGGCTATATACTTTCTATCTATAGGTAGTTCATTCAGAGCTAGGCATGACAGAGATACTGTTAATAAAAATATTTACGGTTCAGGAGATTTCGCACATATTAAAGGGATTATTTCCAATAAGAATGACTTTACAGAATTGCAATTAATGTTAAATTTAAATGATTCTATGCGATTAACAAAAAATAGTAATATTAATGGAGCAAAGATTAAATTATCTAAATTTGTAGGAGTATTAAAATCTGTATGTTTTAGTGTTAATGATATTGATGTTATTTTGGGATCCCCAAGTGATAGAAGAAAATATATTGATTTGTTAAATATGCAATTAACATCAAATTATGCTTCCGAATTACTTGTATATAAGAATATTGTTGAATCGAGAAATGCATTGTTAAAAAATATTAACAAGAATTATTCAAATAAAGAAGAATTGGAATATTGGAATACTAAAATGATCGACGTTGGTTCGTATATCATTCAACAGAGATATAAATCAATTCAGAAATTAGCAGAAAGCTCTGAATTGATTTTTTCAAAGATTTTTAATGCCGAACATACTGGCAAGATTGAATATGTACAAAGCATTGATACTCACAATGAATATCATTTGTCTGATGATTTTGAAGAAATCCGCAGTCATTTTAGTAACAAAATAATCGAATCAGAAGCAAAAGATATTTCGTATGGGAGATCGACTATTGGGCCTCATAGAGATGATTTGCTTATTAAAATTGATGGTGATAATGCTTATAGTTTTGCATCAAGAGGGCAGGCAAGATTGCTTATATTAGGAATGAAACTTGCTGAGTGTGAGTTGATAAAACAAAACAATGTTGAACCTATCATTTTATTAGACGATGCGTTTTCAGAATTAGATTTTCAGAATCAAGAATATTTGACTAAATTTATTGCTGATTATAAGCAGTGTTTAATTACCGGATTAGATTTTAGAGTTATCAAAAATTTAAATATGCCTACTAATGAATTATTATTGGGGGATGATAGTTAAGATAATGAATAAAAAATTAATTTATGAAGCAGGCGAATTTTTAAAAAAAGCAAAATATCCTATTGTACTATCCGGTGCAGGAGTGTCTGCAGATAGCGGCATCCCCACATTTCGTAACTCTGACTCACTTTCAACAAAAGCTTCATATTTTGGTTATTATAAAAACTTTATAAATGATCCGAAATTATGGTGGGAAGATCAGTTGGATACAAATAAAAATGAACAAAGAACAAAATTTAGAAATTCGGTTGAACAAGCAATTCCCAATCCATCACATTATGCAATTGCAGAATTGGAATTAAACAATATCATTAAACATGTAATTACTCAAAATGTTGACGAATTACATTATAGAGCCGGAAGTAAAAATGTAATAGAAATTCACGGTAGTAGATATAAATGTAGGTGTGTGAAATGTGAAAAAAGATTTTCAAGAGAATTGATGGACATATCAATTTTACCTCCCATATGTGAGTGCGGAGGGATTATCAAATTTGACACTGTTTTATTTGGAGAAGCAATTCCAAGATCAGTTTTGAAAAATTGTATAGATGTAGTTAGTAAATCAGATTTTATATTAGTTGTAGGAACCTCGTCTTTAGTCAATCCATCAGCAAATTTCCCGAAATATATAAAAAAAAATGGAGGAATGATTGTCGAGGCTAATATTAACACAACTCCAATAAGTAGTATTGCTAAGATTACATTAAGAGGATCAACTTCGAATATTTTGCCAATATTATCAGATTATATATTAAAAAAAAATTAAATTGAAAAAATTAAAAAAGCCAAATATATTTTATGGGTGGTACATAGTCATTGCAGGTACTTTTGCGATGTCTATATCTTCAGGTATTAATTTTCATGGCTTTGGTAATTTGTTTTTACCTTTATCTAACGAGTTTGGTTGGAGTAGAACACGGATATCTACGATTTTCTCATTGGCAAGATTAGAAAACGGAATTTTAGGCCCAATTGATGGCTTTTTAATAGATCGTTTTGGTCCGAGAGCAGTTATTTTAGTTGGCGTTCCTATAATGGGAATTGGTTATATATTACTTTCACAAATCAATGGATTTTTGTCATTTGCTTTAGTCTATATAATAGGCGTAACTATAGGCGCAGGAACATTGCACACACCCATACAAACAGCAGTTGCTAATTGGTTTAATAAAAAAAGAGGATTGGCATTTGGAATAATGTGGTCCGGAGTTGGGATTGGAGGGGTGATAGTTCCTTTATATGGATGGGGAATTCAATTATTAGGATGGAGAGATACATCTATAATAATTGGTTTTATTGTGATGTTAATCGGAATCCCTTGTGGATTGGTTATGAGACACAATCCATATAAATACGGACAATATCCTGACGGATTAAAAGTCACTGAAAATGGATCTGATAAAAATGATTCTATTGTTACCCATTTCTCCCCAAAAGAAGCTTTGTTGTCATCAAGCTTTTGGCTTTTGTCATTATCTACAGGATTGAGGATTTTGGTTACTAGTGGAGTAGGGCTACATTTAGTGCCTTATTTTGTAGATTTAGGGATTGACCCTGTTACTGCAGCAGCATTCGCAGGATCTGTTGGAGTTATAAGTATTCCTGGAAGGTTTGGGGCAAGTACTATTGGTGATTACATAAATAAAAAATATATATTGATGATATCAATGTTAATACTTTCAATATCAGTATTTTTCTTGTCCTTTGTTGATAGTACCAGCGGAATAATAATTGCATTGATCCTTTATTCATTTTCTCAAGGAGGGAGCGCAGTTGTTCCTAATGCATTGATGGCTGATTATTTTGGTACGAAAAATTATGGAACTATAATGGGATTTAGAAGTATTGTAGTTACTTTTGGAGTTATATTAGGGCCTATAATTTCAGGGGCAACATTTGATAATTATGGCAGCTATCAGTTAGCATTCCTTGGATTTTCGATCATAAATTTGGTAGCTTTTGTTATGTTGTTTTTCTCGAAAGCTCCTGTGAAAATCAGTGTTTGAAATGCCTGGTGTCAGTAAAAACCATTGATATGTTTAATTTGTCTGCAAGCTGAATAACTTCATCATCCCTTATAGATCCGCCTGGTTGAATAATTGATTTAACGCCTATTTCGTATGCTAATTGAACATTGTCAGCAAATGGGAAAAATGCATCAGAAGCCAATATACTTCTACTTGCTTTGTCTCCAGCTACTTTTGAAGCAATTTCTATGCTATTTATTCTGTTTGGCTGACCTGTCCCAAGGCCTACTATAGATTGGTTTTTTACCAAAAGTATTCCATTTGATTTAACATATCTAATAGCCTTCCATGCAAATTCTAAGTCTTTGAATTCTTCTTGTGAAGGTTTTGTATCAGTCACAGTTCGCCATGCATCAATCGAGTCTCTTTTTGTGTCAGAATCTTGAATGATATAGCCTCCTGCAAATGTTTTTAATTCAAATTCCGGATCAGAATATGTGATGTTTTCCATCGATATTATTCGCAAATCCTTTCGTTTTTGTAATCTTTCCAATGCTTTATCAGAGTATCCAGGTGCAATGATTAGTTCAAAAAAAATACCTTTCATTGAATTCACAGTTTCTTCTGTTAACGTTTTGTTGAAAGCTACTATTCCTCCGTAAGCAGATACTTGATCTCCATCAAACGCGTTTTGAAAAGCCTGTACTTGATCGTCCGAAGTTGCTAGTCCGCATGGATTTGCGTGTTTTATGATTACGCATGTATTTTTATTGAAATCATTAACAATTTGCCAAGCTGTATTTCCATCAATTATATTATTGTAAGACATTTCTTTTCCATGGAGTTGATTTCCATTTATTATTCCATTTCCTAATTCTTCAGATTGAAATAGATGTGCTTTTTGGTGAGGGTTTTCTCCATACCTTAATTTTTTCACTAATTTACCGGATGGTAATTCATGAGTTTTTAATGAGTTGTTATTTAAATATTTGTATATAAGGGTGTCATAATATGAAACATGTTGAAAAGCTCTGCTTGCAAGATTTTTTCTTTGCTCAATTGTTATTAACTTATTGATAGATGAACGATTGTTATGATCTTTTATTTCATTATTTAGTAAAAGATCATAATCTTTAGGATCTACAATAGTTAATACAGAATCATAATTTTTTGCTGAAGCTCTAATCATAGTAGGACCACCTATATCAATCATTTCTATTATTTCTTGGTGAGTGCTACTTGGATCTTTTAGAGTTTTTTCAAAAGGATACAAATTACAAATCACAATATCTATTAGTAATCCTGATATGCTTTCTATTTCAGACATGTGTTTCTTGTTATCTCTTTTGGCAAGTATGCCTCCATAGATTATAGGGTGGAGTGTTTTTACTCTTCCATCTAAAATCTCAGCGCTATTTGTTATTTCTGACACTCTTTTCAAATTTGATATATTTAAATCTTTTAAATAATCATACGTACCCCCTGTTGAGATAATAGTACAATTAATTTTTTCAAGATATTTTGCTATTTTGTCTAAATTTGATTTGTCCGCAACGCTTATAAGGGCATTGAATCCACTCTTCATTTTATTAGAACCTCTGATTCATTAGTTGAATTTGATTCTAAGAAACCAATTATTGATGCTTCGCTGCACAAAGATAAAATTTTATCTACATTTTCTTTTGGAGCCACTATTACTAGCCCGGTTCCCATATTGAAAACATTAAACATTTCTTTTTCTAATATATTTCCGTTATTTTGTATAAGTTTGAATATTGGAGGGATATTTAGAGAGTCGTAATTTATTACCGCATTTAAATTACTATTTATTACTCTCGGTATATTTTCATAAAACCCACCTCCTGTAATATGCGCTGAGATTTTCATTAGATCTTTGATTTTATTTATGGATGCATAGTAACTTATATGCGTTTTGGTAAGTTCTTCGCCAAGTGTGGTCCCAAGTTCAGTAAAATAATGATGCAATATTTTACTGTTGTTTTCTATATCAAACACTTTTCTTACTAGAGTATACCCATTAGTGTGGATACCGTTAGAAGGCAATCCTATGAGGATATCTCCTTCCTCAGTATTAGATTTGTTTTTGATTTCATTTTTTTCTGCAATACCAACAATAAATCCTGCCAAGTCAAATTTACCATTTGTATATACTTCTGACATTTGTGCTGTTTCTCCACCGACTAATTTACAATTATTATCTTCGCAAGCATTTACAATTCCTTTGATTATTTCAAGTAAATCATGTTCGATTATTTTTTCCACAGCAATATAATCTAGGAAAAACAAAGGATTTGCCCCGATACATACAATATCATTTACTGATGCGTTTACTAGATCTATCCCAAGAGATTTGAATTTTTTTAATTCTGCATGAATTAAAAGCTTACTTCCTACTCCGTCAGTACTAGAAATTAGTACAGGATTTTTATAGCCTTTTATTTCAAACAAACCGCCAAAATTTCCTATATTATCAACTTCTTGATGAGAACTGAGGATAGATTTCATATTTTCTTTTAAGTTTGCTGCTTTATCTAAATCAACACCTGATTTTTGATAGTTAGTATTGCTGTTAATTTTACCCATAATAAATTATTATTCTAAATTGAATTTACTCATTTCTAATTGTACTGGAATTGGGTATTTCCCCGTGAAACAAGCGTCACAATACTTGTTGGAAGGTTTGGGAACTGATTCCATCAATCCTTCTATAGATAGATATCCTAGTGAATCAGCTTTGATATGATTTTGTATTTGATCAATGGATTTATTTGCAGCTAGTAATTCGGATTTGGTAGCCATATCAACTCCAAAATGGCACGGCCACTTTATAGGAGGGGCGCAAATCCTCATGTGAATTTCTTTAGCTCCTGCTTTTCTTAACAAATCTACTACAAAAGGAGTAGTTGTCCCTCTGACAATGCTATCATCTACAACAATTACAGATTTACCTTTTATTATTTCTTTTAAAGGATTTAATTTCCTCCTTACCCCTACTTCTCTTAGCCTTTGATCAGGAAGAATAAAAGTTCGCCCGACATACCTGTTTTTAACAAGACCTTCCGTGAATGGAATGCCTGATTGCTCAGCATAGCCAACCGCAGCAGCTATCGCTGAGTCGGGGACGCCTATAACAATATCAGCTTCTACTGGGTGTTCAATGGCTAATTGAGCTCCCATTTTTTTCCTGGTTGTATATACAAGTTGATCATCGAGAATACTATCAGGCCTTGCAAAATAAATGCTTTCAAAAACACAAGAAGCTATTTTGGGACTTTCTTTTTTGAAAATTGTTTTGACATCATCTCTAGTTATAAAAACTGCTTCACCTGGATCGATCTCTCTTATATATTCTCCGCCTATGTGGTCTATAGCACATGATTCGGATGCTAATACGTAACCATCGTCTATTTTGCCTAGGCATAACGGCCTTACACCTAACGGGTCTCTAATTCCAATCACTCCGTCTTTAGTAAGAACAGTTAATGAATAAGCTCCTTGAAGCCTGTTCATCATGTAACTAATTTTATCTTTCCATTTTGTTCCGGGGGCATTTGCAAGTAATTGTAATATTACTTCAGAATCACTTGTTGACTTAAATTCGCATCCCCATTCAATTAGCTCATCTCTTATACCTTTGGCATTTATAACATTTCCATTGTGTGACAATGCTATTTCCTCTGATCCCGCAAGGCAACTTATAGGTTGTGCGTTTTCAATTTTTGTAGAGCCTGTGGTTGAATATCTTGTATGACCTATTGAAAAAGAACCTTTTAGTAGTTCTATGTCTGGTTCATTTAAAGCCTGAGATATTAATCCCATCCCAGTTTTAATATTGATTTTACCGTTATAAGTTGCTAGTCCTGCGCTTTCTTGTCCTCTGTGTTGGATAGCGTATAACGCAAAAAATGCTAATCTTGAAGCATCAACATTTGTTGTAATCCCAACTACTCCGCATTCTTCTTTTGGATGATCAAACATGAACTATTTCTCCAGATTAGAAGATTTGATTATATAACTTGATAGAAATGTCTTCAATGATAAAACATCAATGATTAACTATTGGTTGAGCAATTATCCATAAACTTAGGGCTGTGTAAAATATCATAAGTATTAAAATTGGTATTTGGCTTTTAATTGCAATAGAAGTTTCACTAAATACTTTAAGAGCATTAACATGTGAAATTATAACTGAGAATATATGTCCCAATATGATTATTATGACAGATGAATACCATGCGTTTTTTGCATTTATTATCCCTATATTCAGAGTGTAGTTAGAAGTGCCAAAAATATTCCATCCGTATCCAAACGGATCTGAAATAACAGGGATAATTAACTGCCCTGTTATAAGTATATAAGAAAGGTAATGCGCTATATGATAAGCAATTGCGATTGGTGTAAGAGAAAAAACAAAAGAAGTCATAATCGTTTCTGTAGATTTCTCCTTTGTTATAATAGAAACTGTTTTGCACACTATCCAAAGTAAAACAAAAAATAATGAGGGTACAAAAAATATCCCGAGTGTTTCCGTTAATGCTTTTCCAATAGACGGGATCAATAATATCTCGATGTTTGTCCATAATCTAGTTTCTGACAATCCATCAAAAGATATAGTGCCTAGTAAGATTACGTGAAAAATAACAAATAGAATTGTTGGTGTTTTAAGTTCTGTTAATCCAATCACTGGGAATCTTAATTTTACCTTAGTAGTTTTCAAATTATCATTTTGAGTGATTTTGAAAATCCCAAATGATCCCATAATATGATAATAAACACTGAATACATCTCCTTTTTCTAGCCATTGCTTTGCTCCAAATAAGTACATAAACAATAAACTAAGAACAGTATACGAGGTCATAATTATTGATAGTGTTAAGGGATTAGAGCCATTCCCAACATTTTCAAACCATGCAAATAATATAAATGATATTATTATTGGCCAAACATCTAAAGATTTCGGATATTCATATCTTCCTTTATTTATCAATTTTGGTTTGTTTAATATATTTGTAACTATGAATACATAAATAATTTTGATAGGGTTCAAGATCTTCCAAAAATCTCCTAATATTGGGGTGATAATTCCAAATCCTACCCACCATATAATCCATATAAATGGAGAGGAAAAATTGTCGATAGGATTGTTTGAACCTATATATCCAGAAACAATTGATAGGATAAATAAAAATACTGAGAAGAATATAACAATATTTCTTGTAAATAAAAATAAATAATTTTGACTTCTCTTATCTATTCTAAATATATAAGATTTATTTAATCTTAGTTGGTGTTTTTGATTAAGAAATACTAAGAGGAGTAAAAATGAAAAAATAATTGTTAAACTTCCACCAATTAAAAAAAATGAAAGAGGAATGGGGAGATCGTATCTTTCACCAAAGCCGTGCGCGTAAATTTTTTTAGGAATAAAGACCCATGCAGTGATTAAAGTTATTACGATAGAAAATATTAACTTATTCATTATCTTGGATTTACAATTAATTTTCCGATAATTATTTCATCATGAACATGCTTGTTGTTTTCAATTCCAGGAGGAGCTCCACTAACAATTTTAATTTGTTCTTGAGATTTGTTTACCCAAGTTACAGTTGATCCAGGACTAGCTATTATTTTAGATGGTGAGAATGTGTTGTTTTCAAAGTAGATTTTTATTTCAGAAATATTTCCTTTATTTATCACCATAATTTCTCCGGTTAGGTCATGAGACATATGATCATGAAATAAAATTGTTTGAGCAGACAAGTTAGCAGGTATTTTATAGCTATATGTTTGACTACTCATAAGTATTTCAGATTCAAACAATTGACCATGTTCATTATCGTCTGCAGACAGATTTATTGAATCCGAGTAATGAGTATCATGTTTTGAGCTAGATTCAGAAGAATGAAATGCTACAGGGAAACTTCCGGTTGCACTTAAATTCATTTTCAATACTGATAATTCATCTTTATTCACTATAGACTCGAGGTCGTAGCCATGAAAATGTATAGATCCATTAGTGTCACTTTTAATATTGATAGTTAACTGAGATTTTTCAACTGTTTTAATATTTTCAGGGATTAATTGCATATTTCTTATTTCTATATTTATACTACTTTCCTGTTCAGAAATTTTATTCAACGAATTATCACTTGCACACGAAATGAATGTGAGTAATAAGATAATAATTGGTAATTTATTTTTGATTATTGAGCTCATAGCCTTTGATTTATATAATAATAACAAATTATTGTGAAAAGATTTACGAGGTTTTTATAGTTTTGTTTAAATAATATTTTCTTGTTATAAGAGATAATGGAATTAGTATTAGAGTAATAGTTGAGAATATTATTAGTATATTTGTGATGTTTGTTCCTTTGTGAACAGTAAATGTTTTTCTTATTTCTGAGTTTCCGTCAATTGTGTCAATTCTTATTGTTAAATTGTACATTCCTTCATTAAGCATGATTGTGTCATATTCATAAAAAAGAGGTGAGTCAAAAGATTTTTTGGCTTTAATGTTTTCATTAAAATCTGGTCCGGAAATTTCTATGTTAACATTTGCATCCAAATACTTTAATGTATTGATATTTTGTATGCTTAACGCAATATGGAGAGGCCCAGTAAATATTTTTTCGGGATAAAGGCCATAAGTAATTAAGTGGTGCTGATCTTGATATGCTTCATATTTTTCTATCCTGCCATTTGCTTCTACAAGATTAGGAAATGAAAAATAAAGAATGAGAATATATGCTGCAATATATAGTAATAAAAATTTATTTATATTAATCATTCTATAATGACATATTTTGCATAATCGTATTGATATCTTTATCGCCACGCCCACTCATTCCTAATAGAATTATATTATCATTAGTAAGCTTGGGAGCTAACTCTTCTAGATAAGCTAATGCGTGAGCAGGTTCTAGTGCTGGGATTATCCCTTCTAATTTTGAAGTTAATGCTAGTGCATTTAATGCCTGTTCATCAGTTACTGCTACATATTCTGCTCTTTCTGTATCTTTTAAAAAGCTATGTTCGGGGCCAACTCCAGGATAATCTAATCCTGCAGAAATACTATGAGTTTCGGTAATTTGTCCATCGTCGTCTTGGATTATATATGTTTTCGTGCCATGCAAAATACCTATTTTACCTTTTACTAAAGTAGCTGAGTGTTGATCTGTATCAACACCTTTTCCTCCAGCTTCAACTCCAATTAAATTAACCTCGTCATCATTTATAAAAGCATGAAATAATCCCATCGCATTACTCCCACCTCCTACGCATGCAACCACATAGTCAGGTAATTTGTTCTCAACAGACAAAATTTCTTTTTTAGACTCAAAGCCAATAACTGACTGAAAATCTCTTACCATCAATGGGTATGGGTGCGGCCCTATTACACTGCCAATTAAATAATAACTATCATTTACGTTAGTAACCCAGTCTCTCATAGCTTCATTGATGGCATCTTTTAATGTCTTGCTACCTGAGTGTACACTTTTAACTTCTGCTCCAAGTAGTTTCATCCTATAAACATTTAACGATTGTCTTTCTATATCTTCTTGACCCATATAGACAACACAATTTAGTCCTAGCTTTGCGCATATTGCCGCCGTAGCTACTCCATGTTGACCAGCTCCTGTTTCAGCAATAATTCGTTTTTTGCCCATTTGTTTTGCTAGTAATCCTTGTCCTACTGCATTATTAATTTTATGAGCTCCTAAGTGAGCAAGATCTTCTCTTTTAAAGTATATTTTTGCGCCACCATAATGTTCTGACAAATTTTTTGCGTGGTATAACGCTGTAGGTCTACCTACAAATTCTTTTAGCACTTGATGGAATTGGTTTTGAAAAGATTTTGAATCGCGTATGCTTTTATATTTTTGGTCTAATTCTTCGATAGCAAATGAAAGAGTTTCCGGGATGAATTTTCCTCCAAATTCTCCATAAAAACCATTATTAGTATCACTCAAAACTTTCCTCATTTTTTATTTTATAAATTATGTTAGCCAATAATAAGAATATTATAGAGGAAGTTAATGTCAGAATACCAATAATTATCGCTGCGTCCATGAAAAATATTTCTTCGAATATATTAATCAGATAATCTTTTCGAGGATCTAAAAGCCAAAGATCATTGTCAAAACTAACTATATGAAAAAAATAAAATATCCATCTGAACCCTATTAAAAGTGCAATTAAAATGAACGCGGTAATTGAAAATGAGAATTTCAAGTAAGATTTAGCAAATGTTTTTAATAAATAAAGTTTATTTTTCTTTGATTTTCTAAAATAAAAAAGTACTCGAGCAATTAAAATTGTCCATAATAGCAGTACTATTACTTTAATATTATTCAAAAGATTTTTCACATCTACCATGTGGATAATTTCTTTTTGATTAAATAGTTTTTTATCGACGCCGCTAATGTATGTGTTCATATGTATTTTTTTATCAGATTGTTCGTTAAAAAAACCTTGTAAATCGTCAACTATTTTTTTCAAGTCATTTTCTTTGATACCTGTTTTAAATGAGGTATTATTTTTTTGGAATTCAAAATCATAAAGAAAATCAGTATTTACTATTAATAGTGCGCTTGAAAATAATATTGACACGAATAATATGGTTTGGAAAAGTATTTTATTTATTATTAATAACATGTTTTATACTTAATCTATAAAATTTAAAATTATTTTTTAAGTATAACAATATATCTAATATAATAATTGGAGGAATAATGGATTTTCCTGATTTGGAATCTAACTTAAATGGGGTATGTGATTTGATCAATATTTTAAGAGGGCCGGATGGGTGCCTTTGGGATAAAAAACAAACGCCTAATTCGTTAACCAAACATTTGATTGAAGAATGCTATGAATTGGTTGAGGCAATAGAAAATAATGATTTAGAAAACATAGAAGAAGAAATTGGGGATGTTTTACTAAATTTAGCATATCAGATAATTTTTCTAAAAGAAAAAAAACACTCTAGAGAAGAAATTATAATAGAGAAATTATATTCAAAAATTCACGTTAGACATCCACATGTATTTTCAGATTTGCAGTTGAAAAATTCAGAGGAAGTTGAAAAAAATTGGGAAAATATTAAAAAAGTTAGCAACAATGATAATCTATTTGCAATTCCGAAATATTTACCAGCACTTAACTTAGCTGAGAAAATTCAAAAAAAACACATGGAAATCCATTCGGATTTTGACACATCAGATGCAATAAAAAATTTACAAAAGATTTTAATGAATGATGATGAGATTGATTCAGATATGCTTGGGGAAATATTGTTTGATTTAACTAATATAGCAAGATTGAAAAATATTGATCCTGAAAAAAGTTTGAGAATTTATATTAAAAAATATATTAAAGATTTGAATGAAAAATAAGCTTAATATTATATATATGGGGTCCGGATTGTATGGATCTATCGTTTTAAAGGAATTAGATAATACACAGATTGATATTAAGGCAATTTATGTGAAATCTAAACAAATTATTTCCAGGAAAAGCAAGTCAGTATCTTTTTTTCAAGAATACAATAACGATATCAGACTACATAGAATAAGTAGGTTTTCGGAATCTGATATAAAAATGATCGAGACTTCTGCTCCTGATTTAATACTAGTTGCTTCTTTTGGATTAATATTACCTGACAGTATATTGAAGATCCCCACTTATGGGGTTATAAATATACATCCTTCTTTATTGCCGAAATATAGAGGGCCGTCACCAATTTCTACCGTCATTTTAGAAGGAGAGAAATTTACTGGCGTAAGTATTATGAAAATGGTAAAAGAATTAGATGCAGGTCCAATACTCGAGCAGGATAAAATTGAAATAGATTACAATCTTAACTCCAATGAACTAGGTATTGAATTATTCAAGATTGGGGCTAGGAAATTGAATTTGTTATTTTCTAGGCTTATGACGAATGAAATTACTGAGTATAACCAAAATAACTCCAAGGCAACTTATACTAAAATAACAAAAAAATCAGACGGGCATATTCATATGTTAGATACAGTTGGTGAGATATACAGAAAATATAAAGCTTATTATGATTGGCCGGGAATTTATTCGTATTGGAATAATAAAAGAATAATTTTTAAAGAACTAAAAATAAATAACAAAATCAATATTGATAAAAACTTATTGGGAAAAGTAGAAGGTTTATACAATGACTCATTAGTAATAAACGCTATAGATGGGCAACTTTTAATTAGCAAGTTGCAAATTGAAGGAAGCAAAATTATGAGTGCGCCTGTTTTTGTAAATGGTAGGCCAAATATAATAGGCGAATATATAAATTAATTGATAAGTCATGAGCAACACACTTGATTGAAGCATTGATTCTTTGACTATGTGTATTACTGTTGTACTAATTAAAAGGAATATATATTATACTTTTTACATGTTTTTATATAATTTTAATGAAAAATAAGTTGTATTTATCTATAATGAATCTAGGATGTTAAATACGAATATTAATTTAAAAGTGGGGTTATAAATGAAGTACGTAGATTATGAAAGACCTACTAGCCTAAAAAGTGCACTCGATATTTTAAGCGAAAAAGGTGATGTGACAAAAGTTTTGGCTGGCGGTACTGATATATTAGTAAAATTAAGAGTTAGAAGAGAACAACCAGATTTATTAATGGATAGTAAAGAAATCCCCGAACTAAATGAATTGTCTTTCAACCCTGATACTGGATTGACAATCGGAGCAGCTGTTCCTTTGTATAAACTATACGCAGATGCTGATGTGAAAAAACATTATCCTGCCTTAGTTGATTCAACGACTATAATTGGAGGAATCCCAATTCAAGGAAGGGCGACATTAGGAGGTAATTTATGTAATGCAGCCCCCAGTGCAGACGCTATTCCTACTCTTATTGTATTAGGAGCAACTGCAACAATTCAGAGTTCAGGCAATACAAGAGAAGTTTCTGTGAGTGAATTTTGTACAGGCCCAGGATCCAATGTTCTGAAATCTAACGAAATACTTGTAACTATAAATGTACCTGCCCCTGCAGATAATTCAGCTGCTCATTACATGAGGTTTATTCCAAGAAATGAAATGGATATAGCTGTGGTTGGGGTAGGATCTTATGTTAAGCTTAATGCTTCCGGAGACAAATTTGAAAGTGTAAATGTATCATTAGCTTCAGTTGCCCCAACTCCCTTGAACGTTACTGAAATTTCTGAATTTTTATCTGGTAAAGATGTTAATGATGAAAACATAGAAAAAGCAGGACAATTAGCTAAAGAAGCTTCGAAGCCAATTTCTGATATGAGAGGAACAGCAGAATATAGACAACATTTATGTTCTGTATTAACAAAAAGATCAATTAATAAATCAATTGAAAGAATTAAAGGGGCATAATATGTCAAAAAAAGTTCACGTACAAACAAAAATTAACGGTGAAGATGTAGAGTTTTTATGCGAACCTAGGCAAAGCCTATTAGAGTGCCTTAGAGATGTCATAGGAATGACAGGGACCAAAGAAGGTTGTAATGATGGGAATTGTGGAGCATGTACTGTTATATTAGAAGGGAGAACAGTTACTTCTTGCTTGGTTTTAGGAGTTGAAGTAGATGGTAAAGAATTAACTACAATTGAAGGAATCGCAGATGGAGATAAGCTTCATCCAATACAAACTGCATTTCTAGAAAACGCTGCTTTGCAATGTGGTATTTGTACTCCAGGTTTTATTATTGCTACCAAATCATTGCTTGATCACAATCCTGACCCATCAGAATATGAAATTAGATGGTGGTTAGCTAATAATTTATGCCGATGTACTGGTTATGACAAAATTGTGAGAGCTGTTCAAGATTCTGCTAAAAAAATCAAAGCTCAGGCTGGAGGATAAAATGACAAATATTAAAGATCCTAAAAAATACGAAGTTATAGGTACTCGGCCATTACGTCCAGACGGTACTGATAAAGTTACTGGAAGAGCGATATATGGTGGAGATTTTGAAATGACCGGATTAATTCACGGTAAGATTTTCCGAAGCCCACATCCTCACGCTAGAATTAAATCCATAAATTATGATAAAGCCTTAGAATTAGAGGGAGTTATTGCGGTTGTAACCGCTGATGATTTGCCTGTTAATCCCGTTGGTAATATTGCCATAGGTTATTCAAGGGGAAACATTCTTGCAAAAGATAAAGTTCTTTATGTTGGGCATGCAATTGCAGGAGTCGCAGCGACTGATCCACATATTGCTGAAGAAGCCTTAAATTTAATAGAAGTTGATTACGAATTGTTATCAGCTGCGATGAATGTTGAAGAAGCTATGGATAGTAGCTCTCAAAGAATACATGAAAATTCTTTCATGAAAGAATTTGGCGAGATGACTACAACTAATAATAATATTGATGAACATTTTCAGCATAAAATGGGAAATGTTGATAAAGGATTTGACAATGCTGATTTAATTGTTGAAGGCAAGTATTCCACCGTGATGGTTCATCAAGGTTATATCGAACCACAGGCAGCTACTGCTTTATGGAGAGCAGATGGAAGTTTGACTGTTTGGAATAGCACACAAGGATCCTTTCCTGATAGAGACGAATTATCTAATATATTGGATATTCCTATATCTAAAATCAAAGTTGTTCCTCTTGAAATTGGAGGAGGATTTGGCGGGAAGATCCCTATTTATCAAGAACCTGTAGCTGCTTTGCTATCAAAGAAAGCAGGTAAACCAGTCAAAATCATAATGAGTAGAAAAGAAGTTTTCGAATCTACTGGCCCAACTCCGGGTGGTTATACATGGGTTAAAATCGGAGTAAAAAATGACGGAAAGATTACAGCAATGCAATCTGAATTAGCTTTTGAAGCAGGAGCATATCCAGGATCTCCTGTAGGCATGGGATCATTATGTGTATTTGCGGCCTACAAATGTGATAACCAATTAGTAGATGGATATGATGTTATAGTCAACAAACCAAAAACTGCTGCATATAGAGCTCCAGGGTCCCCTAACGCAGCGTTTGCAACAGAGCAAGTAATAGATGAGATTTCTCAAAAATTAGGAATTGACCCTATTGATTTTCGCATGATGAATGCTATCTCTGAAGGAGACAGAAGAGTTGATGGGCCTAAATTTCCTGTTAATGGGTTAAAACAAGTATTAGAGTCGATGAAAAATTCGCCTCAATATCAAAAAAAATTAGAAGGACCTAATAAAGGCAGAGGCATAGCTGTAGGTTATTGGTTTAATGTAGGGCTCCAATCTTCTTGTAGCATTACTGTTAATACTGATGGATCTGTAAATTTAATTGAAGGATCAACTGATATCGGCGGCTCTAGAGCTTCTATTGCAATGCAGGCAGCTGAGACTCTTGAAATAGCATATGAAAGCGTTAACCCTAGTATAGTAGATACAAGTACTGTCGGTTACACCGCAGTTACTGGTGGAAGTAGGACAACATTTTCAACTGGATATGCTGCGCATTTAGCTGCAGAAGATGTGAGAGATCAAATGATCAAGAGAGCTTCAGAGATTTGGGGAGTTTCAAATGATTCTGTTGTTTATAGTAAAGGGCAATTTTCGTCTAACGCAGACCCTGAGCTTAATATGTCTTTTAAAAAATTAGCTTCTCAATTAGAAAAAACAGGAGGATCTATTGCAGGAAATGGATCTATTAATCCCAAGAAAGTTGGAGGTTCTTTTTCAGGTTCTATTTGTGATTTAGAGATAGATCCTGATACTGGAAAATCAACAATACTTGATTTCACAGCAATTCAAGACGCAGGAAAAGCAATTCATCCAAGTTATGTTGAAGGGCAAATGCAAGGAGGAAGTGCACAGGGAATCGGCTGGGCTTTGAATGAAGAGTATTTTTATGATCAAAATGGAATAATGAATAATAGTTCGTTATTGGATTACAGAATGCCAACAAGCCTTGATTTACCTGACATTAACACAATCATTGTTGAAGTTCCTGACCCTTCTCATCCTTACGGTGTTAGAGGTGTTGGTGAAGCAAATATAGTACCACCTACTCCTGCTATTGCAAATGCGATGAAACGAGCTACCGGGAAAAGATTCTATAATTTACCAATGAATCCGCCTGCAGTTATATCAAAATTGAACCAGGATTCATAAGTGTGAAAATTTATGGCTAAGGTATTTATTCCTGCTTTATTACATACTTTTACTAGAAATGTATCTCAGATAGATGTTGAAGGTAATAATGTGAGAACAGTGATTAATAATCTAGACATGGAATTTCCTGGTATCAAGTCAAAATTAGTAGAAGGGCACCAAATCAAACCTAGTATATCTGTGGCTGTTGATGGAAATATCACACCAATGGGGTTATTAGAAGAAGTTGGTGAGCAAAGTGAAGTACATTTTTTACCAGCTATTTCAGGAGGATAATAGATATGATTATAGTTATGAGGACATATATTCCAAAAGCAGGCAAGGGTGGAAGCTTGATGAGGCTAATTAAACAAGTTAATGATGCTTTCGTTAGCAATGGATTTCCTGAAATTGAGATTTTACGCGCGTCACATGGCCTTCACGGAAAACTCCAAACTATTCAAAGATGGAATTCTAATGATGAATATAATGATTCTAGAGACAAAGTGCGAGGGACTAAGGAAGTAACTTCTTTATTTGATGAAATTTATCCCCTTTTAGAAGAAACACATTATACTGAACTTTTTAACGTAGAATGACTTTCACAAAATTTTTGAATTATGATATAGTTTTAGTATTAACAGTAATTTAATTAGTGATTAATTATGAGCAATGATCAATTTGGTTTTTCAAAATTTTCTGATAACGATTTTTATAGTAATGTTAATAAAGCATTAATTAATTCTCTTGACTTGCAATCTGATCTGAAAATTGTAGATCTAGGATGTGCGAGCGGAGGTATTAGTAAAATTATTATTGATAAACTCCAAAATACTAACAGTGTTAATTCTTCTATTATTGCAGTGGATCACTCAGAAGAAGCATTAAATGAAGCCCAATATAATCTACAATCAGTTTCTGATTCAATGATTACATTTGTACAAAGTCGATATGAAGAATTCTCATCTAAAATAAAAGAAAAAGTAGATTTGGTTGTATTATGTAATGCTATTCATTATTTGGATGACAAAGAATTAGTAATAAAAGATGTTATGAAAATTTTAAAATCAAATGGTAGATTTGCTTTTAATTCCTCGTTCTTTGATGGAGCTCATCCTGATGACACAAAAGGGTTTTATCGTAAATGGATGTTTAAAGCTATGAAAATATTGTCAAGAGAATTTAAAATGCGGCCAGCTAAGGCTGACAAGATTGAATCTAGAGTACAACTTACTCCAACACAATACCATGGTGTTTTAGAAAATTGTGGCATGAAAATAATCAATACCCAAATACGAACTGTAGAAGTACCCCTTGATGGATGGTTAGATATTAGTGGCTTTAAAGATTTTATAGAAGGAATAATGCCAGGAATCAAACTAGATATAGCAAGTCAGTGTTTGCAAAAAGCAGTAAAAGAAACATTTGATGAAATGAAAATTTCTTTTGTAAATAGAAACTGGATGGAAGTTATCGCTGTTAAATCTTGATTGGGATATTTGCCTGTGATTAGTATATCTAAAAGACGAATTACTGAAATTCTTTCAGACAAATTTGCATACTCTCATGTTAAAAATGCTGCAGAGATTCAAAGTTTATCGAGTACGTACGTAAAAGCTAGATCTACAAAATCGTTTGGCGATAAAAAATTACTTGCTGATATGTCTGCTTCAATAAAAGATTTAAATGTTTTTGGATTAAAACATTATGTTGTTAATAATGGTCGATTTTATTATTATATTTATCTTTATGATTTGAGCTCTAAAGAACTACTTACAATTATTGAAGCTGAAGAAATCGGGAAATATCGAACTGCTGCAGTTACCGCATTGGCTATAAATAAATTGCGGAAACCTTTTATGAAAAATCTTGCAATAATTGGGACTGGATTTCAGGCACAACAGCAATTAAATTCAATTCTTTTAAATAATCCTATGTTTGACAGCATATATATTTATAGCCCTAATACTGAGAATAGGAATAAATTTGTAATAGAATTCAGCCAGCAATACCCTAATATCAATTTTGTAAATTCTGAGAATGAAAAATCTGCCTTAAAAGAAAGTGATGTAATAGTGACAGCAACAAATTCGTTATCACCGGTTATCCATCGTGAATATTTAAAAGAAAATTTTTTGATTGTTGGGATTGGAGCAGCTACTCCTTATTGTATAGAAATTGATCAAAATATTATTAAGGATTGTGATTTGGTTTTAGTCGATGATAAGGAACAAGCTAAATTAGAAAGCGGAGATATATTAAATCCTGTGTCCAAAGGATTGTTGAAATGGGAAGAGGTTTTTAATTTTTCAGATATCTTTGATACAACATTTAATTTACAAGAAAATAAAAATAAAATTTTTTTTAAATCATTGGGAATAGCTCTTTGGGATGTAGCAATTGCAAAAGGAATATATGATTTGTCAAAATAATTTAATTCTGAAAATCTACTTCAAATAACTTGTAATAAGTTTCTTGCATTCCTAAATTTTCATATACTTTTTGTGCAATTTCGTTATTGTTTTCTACGTAAAGTCTTATTCCGGTGCAACTTGGATCATCAATTGCTTTTTGTTTAATATATGAATACATTTTTTTGTAAACCCCTTTTTTACGATATTCTTTTTCTACAAAAACACTTTGAATCCACCAAAACATTCCATTTCTCCAATCACTCCATTCAAATGTGATCATTAAAGATCCTAGAATTTCATTTTCATTTTTTGCAACTACATAATATCCAAGGGTTGGATTTGTTAAAACTTCATTTACGCCCAGTGTAACTTTTCCTTCTTCTAAAATTTTATTTTCAGTTTCTTTTGCCATTTTTATATTAAAATCGACAAGCTTTCTTACTTCATTGATGCTTGGTTGGGTTATTTTCAATTTTATATCCTTGTGAAATTAATGATTTTATTAAATACATCAAATCATTGTATTGTTTATACGATTAGGTTGTGATAAATTATTGTAGCTGATTTTAGATCGCATATTTTTTACATATATTTTTACACATAATAATTAATGCTATGAGTACTATTCTACAAATACAAAAAAGAACTGTCGAGGGTAAAAAAGTAAAGACTTTAAGAAATATAGGAATTACCCCTATTCATTTATACGGTAGCAAAGTAGAGTCTTCTTCTATGCAAGCTGATTTCAAGGCATTAATTAATGCGCTAAATGAAACTGGATTTTCTATTCCAATTACATTAGCAGATGGTGAAAATGAAGTTTTAGCTTTTGCTAGAAATGTTCAAAGACATCCTCTTACCGAACAAATATTACATGTCGATTTTCAAGTTGTTAATAAGGAAGATGAAGTTGAAATTGAAGTTCCTGTTAATCTTTTAGGTGAATCTCCTGCTGTTAAAAATCTTGGAGGTATTCTTATTAAATTAATGGAAACTATCAAAATCTCCAGCAAGGTAGATCAGGTCCCAGAATCAATTGACTTAGATATTGAAGGAATAGAATCATTGGAGCAAAGCTTACTTGTGAGTGACATTGAAGTTCCTGATGGCGTCAAGGTAATTACTGACGATACATTTGCTATAGCACGTGTTATTCCACCTAGAATTGAAGTTGAAGAAACTGAAGAAGTTGAAGATTCACTTGCATCTGATTCGGACCAAGAATCAGATGGTGATTCACAAGATTCACAAGATTCAGACAACTCGGGCAATAAGGAATAATTATTCCTGAATAATTATTCAACTGTTGTCTTGCTTGTAGTCCATTTTATTACATAGTGTATTTTTTTTATTTTATATTCTATATTCATAGCTTTAATTAAATAATTAGCATAATTTGCGAGATTATAAATATAAATTAAAAATTAATCACTTTAAATATATTGACATAGCTTTTCAGTATATATATCATTTTCTAGCTGTAAGTTTAAGTTTCCACTTTTTATTTAAAAGAAAGTATTAGAAGTTTAACCTTAGAGAGTATTGACACCGTCATTCAGATAGTGTTCAATAGTGTAGTAAAATTTACAATTAAGTGGTAAATATGAAGACAAACTACTTGTTTAAGTGATTTGAAGAAAGAGTGATCGAAGGGTTACTCGCCATTTTTTTGTATGTATTATTAATTAGTAATTTATTAAATAAATAAAACGAGGGTGTAGAAAATGAAAAACCCATTTAAAATTTTATCTTTTCTGAGTTTAGCTGCTCTACTGTTTGTATCATTCGTACAATT
>Ga0209403_10001593_pt1 | contig 29115 bp, 26 predicted proteins | sample ArcticOcean_MG_C_8_FD_187440 | JGI IMG/M metagenome (GOLD analysis project Ga0209403, IMG submission 187440) | Marine microbial communities from western Arctic Ocean - ArcticOcean_MG_CB11_86 (SPAdes) (version 2) | ecosystem: Environmental > Aquatic > Marine > Oceanic | place: Arctic Ocean...
CGCTCCTGCATCGCTTCTAGCATCGCTGCCTGGGTCTTGGGAGGAGTCCTGTTTATTTCATCAGCGAGAACAACATTGGCAAATACCGGGCCATTAAGAAACTTAAACTCTCGAGATCCTGTTGTTTTATCTTCCTGAATAACTTCTGTACCAGTAATATCTGAAGGCATTAAGTCAGGAGTGAACTGGATCCGGTTGAAATTCATCCTCAACGATTTGGCGAGAGTGCTAACCATTAAGGTCTTTGCAAGACCAGGGACTCCTTCTAGCAAGCAATGTCCTTTTGAGAAAATCGCAATAAGTAACTGATCGATCACTTTTTCCTGACCAATAATAACCTTTGCAAGCTCATTCCTTATCTTCGCAGTGGATTCTTGGAATATTTCAAGTGATTGCAAATCTTCTTGTGAAAAATCGACCTCTTCTTTTGTTAATTGTTCAGACATAGATACTAAATATAAATCTTCTTATTGTCTTCTACGATACGCAAAAGATTACTCCCCGCCAACTCAATACGAAATGTAATTATTGTTTCTCAAAACACTAAAGATAAGGCATGAGAAAGTTTTAACTTAGAGCATATTAAATTACTCAGAATCACCTTGTTTCTCTACAGATTCATTGCTCTCGGAGGTCTCTTTTGATTTAGGTTCCACGGCTTCAACTCCGGGTATCAAAGCTCCAGGAATACCAGGAATCGATACACCCTCTGGTGGGCTCTCGTTACCGGCCGCTGCCTCTGGTTTTTCTTCAACCTCAGGCTCTTTTTCTTTGACTAGATCCTCACGCTTATTGAAAAATTTCTCTGCGCTCCAACTATCAATCTCATATACAACACCAGCAAAAGCTTTCTCTTTTTCAAGCTTCTCTTTTAACTTTTCTTGCTCATCCTTAAACTCTTCCTCCTGTTTTTGTTTGTCAGCAGCATCGCGTTCTTTTTTTAATTTATCAACTTTCTTACGATCTTCATCACTAGCATCATCAGATAATTCCTCATCTTCCTGAGGCTCCCTACTCTCAAGAACAAAATCAGTAAATTCAGCACTAACGCTATAAGTTAAATGATACCTAGCGGCTGATACCGTCGCCTCCTTCTCTGCACTATCCACATTCTCTCCCTCACCCTTACCTAATTTAAGATCATATTTAAATCCATCAAAAGTAGTAACAGTTACTTGGAGAGGTGTTTTTAGACCCGTCTTTTCGGAATCTGCATCTTCCCCAGTAGATACATCCTTAAAGTTAAAAGAAACAAAGGGAGATGTGATCGTAGATGCATTAGAAGTATTCAACTCCTCATTTTTGGCAAGACCCTTGAGGGAAGCGTCATCCCCCTCTTTTTCTCTAATAAATTCAAACTTGGTCCCGTCAGAGTGCTCCACTATGATGTCTTTAGACTTATCAATACCAAATGGATTCTTTTCCAGCCATCCGGAAGGCGAAGATTCAATATCAAAAAGGGAATCGGAAACAATAAAAACTTGATTCTCATTTGAACTAACTCTCACATATTTCCCATCCCCTCCGCCCTGCTGTCCCGAATCAATAGTTGCCCCCCCATATCTCTTCCCGATAATAATTTCTCCAACTGGATCCTGTTCATTTTTTGACAGCTGAATCTTAACTCCAGCCCCGTCTTCACTCTCAGGCTCTTTGAGATCGAAACGCCCATAATGTTTTTTTCCAACTCTCCTTTGCTCAGCGACCTTGAGCCCCTCCAATTTCTTTAAGGCCCTGCTAATTTTAATGAAATCTGCTTTGTAATCAGCACGGTTAACAACTACCCACTTACCGTCTTTTCTTCCTAACTGAACGGAATTTTCAGAGCCCGTTATTTTCACGCCTGTTATTTCATTGATATTGGTAATTGAAAGAACCTTGTCCCCAGCCACAAGCCCATCTTTTTTCTGACTTTCAGATTTATCCTTGTTTGAGATAAAATAGACTCCAATCAGAACTACAAAGAGTCCCCCAAGAATGATCACATGCTTTGGCTTCATATCTATTTAATATCTTATTTTTTCAATTTTATATTATCGTGCCGAAATTTTTATCCGTCGAATTATCAGATGCACAATGCCAATTAGAATAATAAGAAGCGGGATTCCAGCAATATTCAGATTCTTAATTTTGTTTTCTATCTTACGAATGTCCTTGCGTAAATCCCTACTCAGTTCTCTTTTCCTCTTAGAAGCCTTAACTTCCTCTAGCCTTAGTTCTTTTATTTTATTTGCGACCTCAGGGCTAATTACGACCATTTGATCATTTCCCTGCTCTTGCATGAGCTTTGAAATTTCCCCGGAAAGCTCCTGCTCTTTCTTTGTCACCTTTGCTATTTCTTCATTCAATTTTTCTGAAGCCTCCTCTGCCAATTCTTTAAACTTACTAAAGGGTCGGCGACCACTGCCACGAGTCCTAATCGACATTAAACTGCCTCCGCCAGAAGCCTGCTCAACAGCATTTTCAAGGAGCGGTATGTTATTGTTGCGATATGTAGTTCGACCGAACATATCTCTGCCTACAGCCAACGCATCAAAAAGCATGTCCGAATCAGCCGCCAAGAAAACTGAGCCCTTACCATCTTCCATTGATTCCTTCAAGGAATCCTCCTCCTTTGTCTCTTTCGGCTTCGACTCCTCCCCTTCAACTTCTTCGGACTTCGGTTTGCCCTGAGGAAAAGCTGTAACAAACGTACCGCTCAGCCTCAACGCCAATGGGTACTCGGTGCCTGAAGCTTTGAAGTTTTGAATGACTTGATCCGGGTTAAACTGGACGCTCTGTGGAACAACTAACTGTGACTTTGGACTCGACTTGATTAAGGTTTCCACTTCGACACCTTCCTTCTCACTGACATAAAAAACTCCTGAGAAATACATCAAGAGATCCCTTATCGAAGTAGTTAATGTATCATCTTTATTGACCGCCTCCCGTGTAATTGTAAGAACGGATGGATTGTTTGAGGTCTGCGTTTGAGCTGTCTCATATGTGCGGTCAGCTAAGACCTGATTCGCTTCAAAGTTGACACCCCAGGCATTAAGTAACTTTTCCATATTAGAAGACGTGGGGATCCCTGGTGCCTGCGGAGCACCGCCAAACTGCTGCCTCTGCGGTTGCGATTGAGCTGCTACTACACTAAAAGAATCAAGAAAAGCAACAATATTGCCACCCCTCAACAAAAACTGATCAAGGGCATACTGAGCGTTCTCGGTAATTCCTGCAGGATGAACCAGAAGGACCACGTCTACGTCTTCGGGGACCACTTCAATATCCATGCCCAAGTCAACTAGGTTACTCCCAAAATCAGTCGGGTCTGGATCGTAGTCCCTCTTGAGTTGAGTATAAAATTGCCAAGGCCTATTCTGCTGCCCCTGGCCAGGCTGAGCGAATGGCGTTGTTGGCCCGCCCTGAACTGGTAGGGCTGACATTAAGGCCACCTTGGGAGCCCCTTCACGCGTCACTTCAACGATCGCTCTTGAAATATCATATTCCAACATTTGCTCCCTATTAGGATCAATGAAAGGAATCGAAGATTTCCTATCTAAACAGGTAATTGTAAGCCCTAAATAAGCGGGTTCATTTAGACGACCGGGGATCCCCTGCAAGTTATTAAGCTTGGCTCTATCCTCATCCTCGGAATCTGGAGAAGGATCAATCCGTTCGATCTCAATGAAACCTCCACTAGATCCTCTCTCATATTCCTTCAACAATGAATCAACCCTCTTCGCAAAAGGTATAAGTTCTGGACGCATATTATCCTTATCCTTGGAAACAAAAAATGACATTGTTACCGGAGTGTCCAACCCTTCAAGAACGTCCTTTGTTCCTTGCGAAAGGGTATGAATCTTATCCTCCGTCAAATCAATTTTGAAAGGAACTGAAGTCGACACTAATAAATTAAGTGCTATAACAATTCCTAATACAAGAAATACACCGATCGCTGAGAACAGCCAAACGTGAGTGCTCTTATTCTTACTAATTTCTTTTGTAGCTGACATACTAATCTTAATGAATGGTTATGAACGTTTTGATTTAATCACAACACTGGTCAAGAAGAGGCAAAAGCCTATCATTGACAAATAAAAAACAACATTAGCAAAGGAAATAACTCCTCGTTTCATCTCAGTGTAATGAGCCCAAGTTCCGAGTGATCCCAAAACATCAGCAACCCGCCCCCCCCAATTATCTGCTGCATATTCCAATACGGGCGGTATCGCTATCAGTAATTGACCAAAACAAAGTGCAAGCGCAATTATCAAGCATGCCACTGAACTTCTTGTAAGAGCACTAACTGCACAAGTAATTGCCAATGCTCCACCCCCATAAAAAATACAAGCCAAATATCCACCCCAAACAGTGCCATTATCAGGATCTCCCAAGTAAGCAACGGTGATAACTACGGGGAAAGTAAAGAGTATCGCAATTGTAATAACCGATAATGCCGCAAGATACTTCCCTACAATAGCATGCCAAACTGCTAAAGGCATCGTCAAAAGAAGTTCAATAGTCCCAGTCCTTTGTTCTTCTGCCCAAAGACGCATACCCACAGCTGGAGCAAGAAACATAAGCAACCACATAGGCCAACGGAAAAAAGAAAACTCAAGCGAAGCATCCTGAGCGTTGGGAGCAAAAAAGTCATCTAATAAAAAAGTTAGAGACATTGACAAAAGAACAAAAATAACAATGAAGACATACGCCAGCATTGAATTGAACTGCGCCTTCAATTCCCTATTATAAACAATCCAAATATTTTTAAGAGCACTCATACATTATGTACTTAGTTAATTTTATCTTTATGACAATTAATCAATCTTGAACCACTTTTTCTGGATCTTCTTCTTTGACGTTTCTTTCTGAAATTTCGGTGTCCGTGTTGGTAATTTCACGAAACACTTCATCAAGCCTACCTTCTTCAACTCTAAGCTCTTCTAATAAAAGGCCCTTTTCCTTACAAAGATTGAATATACTCTCAGCATTTGTATTTATCTTCTTCGAAGGTAAAACCTGCCCCGAAAAAGAGCTTTCACTTGAAGCAAACTCACGAACCATTTTCACTCCGCTAATTGAAGAAAGCTCAGACCTAATACCTGAACCTGCCATGCCGCTAATCTTTACTGTATGTGATCCTGATCCTGAAGCCTTAGCCTTTAAATCATTAGGTGCTCCATCTGCAACTACTCGCCCTTGATCAATAATTATTGCTCTGGTACAAGCCGCCTCAACTTCCTCTAATATGTGCGTTGAAAAGATAATAGCTTTATCTTCACCCATACGCTTAATCAAATTTCTAACTTCTTGCTTCTGATTAGGATCAAGGCCGTCCGTCGGTTCATCCAACACAAGGATCTCCGGGTCGTGAAGTATTGACTGTGCGAGGCATGTGCGATGCCTGTATCCCTTTGACAAAGTATCAATGCTTTGCCGTTTAACTGGACCAAGAAAACAAATATCAATCGCAGCTTCTACGTCTGACTTACCTTTGCCTCTCAATTTCGCAATGAAACTCAGGAAAGAAGAGACCGTCATGTCGGAGTATAACGGCGCCGCTTCAGGTAAATAGCCAATCTTTTGTTTAGCTCCTATTGAATTCTCCGCAACATTAATGCCGTCAATAAAAACTTCTCCAGAAGTGGGAGGTAGATACCCTGTTACCATCCGCATAGTCGTCGACTTACCAGCGCCATTTGGCCCAAGAAAACCCAATACTTCTCCTTTCTTAACTTCAAAGGAAATGTCATCCACCGCCAATTTCTGCCCAAAACTTTTTGAGAGATTTCTTACTGATATCATACTTGTTTTACTTATTAAATTGCAGGACTTGCAAAGTTATCCGAAAAGTTAACGAACAATAAAGCGTCCTAGGGGGGGAGAGTTGTTTACCAAATTGTCGTTTTATTTCAAGTTATAATCTACTAAAATACTCATCATTTACTAAATATGAAATTTATATCCTGGAACGTAAATGGCATCCGCGCTGCTATAAAAAAGGGTTTTTGCGATTTTTTTGATGAAATAGATGCTGATTTCTTTTGCATCCAAGAAACCAAGGCAAGGCCTGAACAGGTTGATTTAAATTGGAATACCAAACACCATTCATACTGGAATTCGGCAGAAAAAGCCGGCTACTCAGGAACAGCTATTTTCAGTAAAATTGAACCAAAAGAAGTATTTTATGGAATCGGCATCAATCAACATGATAAAGAAGGAAGAGTAATCACTCTAAGATTTGATGATTTTTACCTAGTAAATGTTTATACCCCTAACTCTCAAAATGAATTACGTAGATTAGAATATAGACAGTCCTGGGATAAGGCCTTCCTTAAATATTTGAAGAATCTTGATAAAAAACGCCCCGTTATCCTTTGCGGAGATCTGAATGTAGCTCACTCTGAAATCGATCTGGCTCGCCCTAATGCAAACACCAAAAATCCTGGATTTACCAATGAGGAGCGTGAAGGATTCGACGAATTAGTTGAAGCCAACCTTATTGACACTTTCCGTGAATTTGAAAAAGGCAGCGGACATTATTCTTGGTGGAGCTATCGAGCAAAAGCTAGAGAAAGAAATGTAGGATGGCGCATCGACTATTGGTGCATCTCCAAACCACTGAAAAACCGACTGCAATCATCAACCATCCTTGACCAGATAATGGGATCCGATCATTGTCCAGTCATGATGGAACTAAAGTAATCCAATTTGGATTAAAGTTTAAACTCACTCACTTAAGAAAACATTCTCTTGGTCGCAATCACATCATCATTAATTTGATTTTTCAAATCAGCAAGACTGTTAAATTTTTTTTCTTCACGAATATATTCCACAAAATGAATTTCAAGAGTTTCTCCGTAAATTATACGATCAAAATCAAACAAATGAGCTTCAAGTTTCGGTTTGGAATTATTAGAACCCATCACAGTTGGCCTGACCCCTAAGTTAGCAACTCCTTGAAAACTTTCACCTCCTAGGTCAGCTAATACTGCATAAACTCCATACGGAATAGCTACCGATTCAAGATCTTCTATATTTGCCGTAGGAAAACTCATTTCCCTGCCAAGCCCATCTCCTTTTGTTACTAATCCGGAGATGGAAAAATCTCGACCTAGTAAGCTCTTTGCGTCTTTAAGATTCCCACTTTTCAAAGACTCCCTAACACGAGTACTACTAATAACATCTCCCCTCCCATCACGCACTCGATCAATTCCAATTACTTTAAATCCTAAATCCTTTCCCAATTCAGTTAAAAAATCAACGTCACCTTTACGCTTGCATCCAAATCTAAACTCATTCCCAACAGAGATCGATTTCAGTTCGCATGAATCAACGATCTCGCTCACAAATTTCTCTGCACTCTGATTAGCTCTATCCTCATCAAACTTAATAACCAGTAAATAATCGACGCCCAATTTTGCAATGAGCCTTTGTTTGTGTTCCAAAGGTGTGATGATTGGTGTCGGCAACCTAGGAGATAAGATACTTGAAGGATGTGGGTCAAATGTAAGGACAACAGTTGCACTGTCATCGCCGCAACTAACATTTCTAATTACAGCCTCATGTCCTTCATGGACTCCATCAAAAAAACCAATTGCTAAATTGACAGATCTTTCAATTTTATTGAGCCCTGCAAAGCTATTTAATATAAGCATGCTGAAACCAAGAATTTAAACTCCTCGTAGTCTTGACACATCAGCGAGACTTAATGCTCTTTCTGCTACGCTTTCACGAGTACCGTTCTTCAGTTCATCAAAGGTAACTGCCCCGTCCGCTTCAAATTTCCCTGACTTCGTCCTGCGCAATGAACTCAAGTGAGCGCCGCATCCTAACTTAGCTCCTATTTCATGAGCATAAGTCCGAACATAAAACCCTTTGCTACAAACCACTCTAAAATCAAATTCAGGCAATTTAATATCACGCAACTCATAATCATAAACATGAACAAGCCTTGGGTCTCTTTTTACTTCCTTCCCCTGTCTCGCCAACTTATAGAGAGGAACTCCATCCTTTTTGATCGCACTAACCATTGGTGGAGTTTGATAAAAGTCACCAGTGAATCCACTCAAAACCTGATCAATGGCCTCCTTAGTAAAGCTTGAAACTTCCTTCTTTTCTATTAATTCTCCTTCTTTATCCTGAGTAGATGTCACCTCGCCAAGCCTCACTGAACCAACATATTCTTTGTCCTCTGCCATCAATAGGTCCTGTATTTTAGTGCCACGCCCAAGCGTAAGAATGAGAAGACCTGTTGCCATTGGGTCAAGAGTACCACAATGGCCTATCTTCTTTTGTTTGAGCGTGCGACGAGCCACAGCCACAACATCATGTGATGTCATGTCTGGATCTTTATCGACTAAAAGAACTCCGTCTACGTTGTCCATTGTTCAAGTTATTGTATTACAAATTTTGTTTAAAACTTTCTCCTCAACTTCATGCAACTTACCATGCACTCTAGCGCCCGACGCAAGAGGATGGCCGCCACCACCAAAATGAGAGCAGATCTTACTAACATCGGCCAAGTTAACATCTTTAGAACGCATACTGACCCGCACACTACAATCTTTGAGTTCTTCAAAAAAAACGGCAACTCGAACACTATCAATCCCTCTAATCAAATCTGACAAATTTTCACTATCTTCAGGCTTTATTGAGAGCTCTTCTTTAGTCTGCAAATCAAGACACCAGGAAGCGACTTGATCATCAACCGTCATCTTTAAATTTCCAAGAAGCTTCTTAAGCAGCTCAATTCTTCTATATGGGTAGCTCTCATAAATGGCCGATGATAAAGCTCCGCAATCAGCTCCCATTCGTAATAAATCAGCACCCACTTCATAGGTTCTAGCGGTTGTCGCAGGATATCTAAAGGACCCAGTATCGGTTGAAATTCCTACAAATAAGCCGTCACGAGAAGCGGTAGGGAAAGGAAAGCCTTCATTTGAAATCAATTCATATATTATTTGCGCTGTAGCCGGCGAGTCTGGATCCACATAAACAAAATCTCCATAGCCTTCATTGGTTATATGGTGATCTATATTAATAACTGGCTTCACAAGTTTTACCGCTTCGATACACCTCCCTCCGAGTCTTTCATTATTTGCTGTATCAAGAGCAATACATAAATCGGCATCGATATGACTCTCTGGAGGCAATAAAACTTTATCGGAGCCCGTTAAAAACTTTAAGTTTGAAGGGCACCCATCCTCATTAATCAAAATTATTTCCTTTCCTAACTCCTGAAGACTTGCACCAAGAGCTATTTGAGTACCAACAGCATCTCCATCAGGCCTCACATGAGAAATAATAACAACGCTTTTTGCATCACGAATCAGCGTTCCTATTTCAGCAAGAGAAGAGTTATTATGATCAAACATTTGCAGCAAATAATCCTAATTAGTCGTCAGCATTAGCATTTGAAGATTCATCAGATTCCTCGTAATTTATAGGATCCAAGCTATCTATTACATTTAAGGTTCTCACTCCTCTTTCTATTGATTCATCCGATTTAAAATGCAGTTTTGGGGTAAACTTCATAACCACCCTTTTTGATATTTTCTTCTGAATCATTCCCCGCTCCTTGTTCAAGGTGTTAACGACCTTGACCTTTTCATGATCAGATCCAAGCACTCCAATGAATACATGCCCATTACGTAAATCTGGAGTTACATCAACATCATTAATTGTGACCAAAGCATTGAACGCATAATCCTGAGAGATTATAGATCCGATTTCCCGCTTTAACAATTCACGAACGCGTAATATGCGCTGACTCATAACCTTATTTCTGAAAACTAGTTGTTATAAACTAAAGAGATTTAGTGTTAATTATACAATTACCTAACGCTGTTCACACTTTAGAGTGTCTGTTCGACCTTCTCCAATTCGTAACATTCAATTATGTCACCAACTTCATACTCTAGATAATTCCCAAGACGAATACCACATTCAAGGCCAGTCTTAACCGTGTCTGCCTCATCTTGAAATCTTCTTAAAGTCTGAAAACCCCCATCATATACTGCTTGTCCTTGCCTCACGACGCGAGCTCGAGCCTTACGGTTAATTCGGCCTTCATTAACAATGCAACCGCCAACCCTTCCTCGCTTGATCTTGAATATTTGTTTTACTTCAGCCTTACCAAGTAACTTTTCACGGGTCTCTGTATCCAACATGCCAAGCATTGCCTCTTTAATCTGATCAATGAGCTCATAGATGATACTATACAAACGAATTTCGACTCCTTCTTGCTTGCCTAATCTTAGAGCCTTGTTTTCAACTTTAACACCAAACCCAATAATAATTCCATCAGAGGCACTGCACAACAATACATCAGATTCTGATATTGGACCTGCTGCTTTATGCAAAATTTCAATGTCAATTTTTTCACTTTTGATTTCCATAAGCGAACCTTCAATCGCTTGAATGGACCCTTGCGCATCTCCTTTTAAAACAATTTTTAAAGTTTTCTTTGTGGACCCGACCTCCGCCCATATATTCTGCAATCGAGCCTTATGCGGCTTCGTAAGTTTTTCTTGCCTCGACTCCTCCAACCTTTCTTCACTTAATTTTTTCACAGCTCTCTCACTATCCATTACAACGAGTTCGTCACCCACCTTAGGCACTCCACTGAAACCCACAACTTCTACAGGCATTGACGGACCAGCTTTTTTTAACTGATTTCCGAAATCATCTAGTATCAATTTTACCTTGCCGAAGTAAGCACCACAAATAAACGAATCCCCAATTTTTAAGTTGCCCGTTCTTACTATAATGCTTGCTGTTGAACCCTTACCCGCCTTGCTGCTTGCCTCTATCACAATCCCCCTAGCATCTCCTTCAGGATTTGCTCTAAGCTCCATTACTTCAGATTGCAACGCTATCATTCCAAGCAAATCATCAACGCCAAGACCTTCCGTAGCTGAAGTTTGGACGCATATTGTTTCACCCCCCCAATCCTCAGGAGTAAGATCATTCTCCTGAAGTTGAGAAATAACTTTATTCACATCTGCGCCAGGAAGATCAATTTTATTTATAGCCACTATTATGGTAACACCGGCAGCACGCGCATGACTAATAGCTTCGTGAGTAGTTGGCATAATGCCATCATCAGCTGCTATCACAAGAACAACTATGTCTGTGATATCTGCCCCCCTAGCACGCATTTCCGTAAATGCAGCATGCCCAGGAGTATCAATGAAGGTAATATTTGCCCCATCATGCTCAACGCTATATGCATTAATGTGCTGAGTAATACCTCCTGCTTCTCCGGCCGCAACACGGCTGGACCTAATTACATCTAAGATAGACGTCTTACCATGATCAACGTGCCCCATTACGGTCACAACTGGCGGCCTAAAAGGCAATTCATCCTCGCCTTGAGCTTCCGGCTCAGGAGGAGGTGGCTCTTCAAAAACTTCTTCTACTTTATGAACACCTCCGCCCTTCTCTCTTTTTTCTTTCTCAAATACAAACCCATGATTATCGCAAATCGCAGTAGCCACATCCGGCTCAATCGAACTGTCTAAGCTTGCAAACACATCCAGCGCCATTAAATCCTTAATAATATTAAATGGCTTAATCCCCATTTTATCTGCAAGATCTTTGAGGATAATAGGAGGTTTGATATGAATCACTTTCGCCTCATCAATATCATCAACTTTGGGCGGATCTTTTTGAACCTCGTCACCAATTAATTTTGATATAGGAGGTAAAATTCCACCAATTTTTGACGGCTGAACTTTTATCTCTTTCTTCCTGCCCTTTCTCGCTTCTCGTTTTTCCTGCTCTTCAAAAAGAGACAACGCTTCCTTCTCCATGCCGCCTGAACCACTCAGAGACCTATCTATAGATTCTGCATCATCGGATTGCTCCTTATCATTTTTTTGATCGGATTCTTCCGGTATGGAATTTGATGGCATTAATTTTTTTATTCACTTTCATGGGTGCTGATTCCGTGTCTTTAAACAGATTCTAGTTCACCCTCCGATTCTTTTTCGATCTCATGAACCTCGGATTCTGCAGACTCCTCAGCTCCCTTTGACGGGTCATTATCTTCGTTTTCAGCAGCAACATTATTATTGCTTTCCAGATCAATGTTTTTTGCCGCAGCGCATATCTTTTCTGCCGAATCTTGATCTCCTTCAAGAATCTCAGAGACATCACTAACATCAACCATGGAGAAAAACTCAAGATTAACTATGCCTCCTTTAACCAATTTGATAGCAGTATCAATATCTATGTTATCTTCACCAATGTGAGTTACGAATTCTGTAGCGGCATCTATCACCCGTTTTTCAAAGATTTCAGTCTTCGAAGCATCTTTTTCAATTTGCACGTCCCAGCCAAGCAATCTTGATGTCAGTCTTGCATTTTGCCCTCTCCTACCAATAGCCTTTGAAAGCTCTTCCTCATCAACAGTAACCCTAACTTGATGCTGCTTCTCATCAACTTCTATCGATCTAATAATTGCCGGCTTGAGTGCATCCGTCACAAATTCTGTAAGGTCTTCACTCCATCTGATTATATCGACTTTTTCGTTATTAAGTTCTCGAACTATATTTTTAACCCTAGCACCTCTTAATCCTACACAAGCCCCCACTGGATCAACTTTAGAGTCCGCAGAATAAACGGCAACTTTGGTTCTAAAACCAGGCTCACGAGCGATCCCTCTTATCTCGACTGTCTGATCCGCGATTTCACTAACTTCAAATTCAAAAAGCCTTCTAACAAAATTGGGGTGACTCCTAGACAAAATAATTTCAGGGCCTCTTGCCCCATTCTCAACAGCCACTACATACGCCCTTATCCTATCACCTATGCTATATTGATCTGTTGAAACCCTCTCACGCGAAGGCATTATTCCTTCGAACTTGCCGAGATCAATCATTACGTCAGACTTATCAAACCTACGCACAGTTCCACCAACGATATCACCAGCACGATCCTTAAACTCCTCGTAAATCATTGCTTTTTCAGCAATACGAAGTTGTTGCATCATCGTTTGCCTTGCAGTCTGTGCAGCTATCCTGCCGAAATCCGTTGGAGTCACTTTAACTTCAATTTCATCACCTAACTGCGCTTTAGGATTGATTTTTCGAGCTGTCTCCATTGAAATTTCTTCGTATGGAGATTTTACATCTTCTGATGCAATTAGTTTTGCAACTGCCACAATATCACCCTTTTCCGGATTAATATCAACCCTCAACTCACGCGCAGGCCCAACACTTTTGCGGGCAGCCGAAAGCAGAGCAATGGAAAGTGCCTCGACCATAGTTTCTCGGGCAATTCCCTTCTCTTTTTCATAGTATTCAAAGAGGACCTGGATTTCGCTTGTCATTTCTTTTTACTCTAAGACGAAAAAAGAGCGGAACTAATGGCCCACCCTTTCTTCAAGCATATAACTATAGAGTTAGAGTCCTTACCGTCAAGCTGGAAACCCCTAATTGAAGAGATCCGTGAGATTAGCCTAATTTTCCGTCACCACTACGCTTAATCTCTATTTCACCCAAAATACGTTCCTGCCGCACTTGAAATTCATTTAGCCTAATAAGCTCAAGTAAAGCCAAAAAAGTAACCATTACTTCACCTTTCGTTGTAGCCTCTGCAAATAACTCAGTAAATTTAATTTTTTCCCCTTTATTAACGCGAACCATTAAATAATCGATTTTATCGCTAACTGTAAATCTATCATCGGCTATCTCAGCCAAATCTTCTTCATCTTCAAACCTCTTAAGAATGCCTTGAAAGGCTCGAATAAGATCAAATATACCAACATTTAAAATCGGTTCTTCATCATCCTCCTCAGCGTCTTGTCTCTCTGAACCAAAAATCTGCTGATTGTCAACTTCCCGCCTTTCTAAATAATATGCGGCATCTTTGAATTTCTTATATTCAACTAATTGCCTGATCAACTCCCACCTAGGATCCTCTTCATCAAGATCATTCTCTGGAGCCTGTTCGTTTCTTGGCAACAAAGTTCGACTCTTAATATACATTAGTGTTGCCGCCATAACTATAAATTCACTAGCAAGCTCAATATTGAGAATTTTAAAAGTGTCGATGTATTCTAGATACTGACTTGTAATTCTTTCTATAGACACATCATAGATATCGATCTCGTCCTTCTTAATTAAATAAAGAAGTAAATCGAGAGGGCCTTCGAAAATTTCTAATGATACTCTGTTTTCGGCTTCCAAAGATTTTCAATTAAAAAGGGATAAATAAATCTACTAATAGAATATAATATGAAAAATCCTATACATAAGATTTAAAGATTTATTCTTAGTTCTTTTTCAGTTTGATTGCAACTTGATCAACCAAGTGCTAGGAATCAACTGGAAACAGCTCCCTTAGCTCAGCTGGATAGAGCAACGGATTTCTAATCCGTAGGTCAGAGGTTCAAGTCCTCTAGGGAGCGCTTTCCTCTGATTTCGTTAGTTTATTTTACCCTTTTAAGATAAGGCCGCATGCAATATCACAAGGCTAAAAGTATTAAAGTATAGTGCTATTAACTCATATAATTGTCATTTGGGAGATTAATAATGATTAATCCCATCCTAAACTTCTTACATTAAATAATAAAAACCAACTTGCGACTATCGAGGAAACAAGTAGAGTCGATCCTTCAAAAAAAGCGCGGGTAGCTCAGTTGGTAGAGCAGTTGGCTTTTAACCAATTGGTCCTGGGTTCGAGTCCCAGTCCGCGTACTTCTCCTCAAATAAAAGAACTGAAATTAGGGAATAAAGATCATTCCCAATTAGATCAAAATAGTTAGTCTATTTATACTAAATCTAATTAAATTGCAGCTCAGAAAGCATCTTATAGACACCACCTTTCTTACAAGAGAGTTCTTCATGCGTTCCCGATTCAATAAATCTACCATCTCGGAGAACAAGTATTCTGTCAGCTCCTCTCACAGTAGCTAATCGATGAGCAATAATGATTGATGTCCGCTTACTCATTAAACTTTCCAAGGCTTCATGGACCAATCTCTCACTCTCTGAATCAAGCGAACTAGTTGCCTCATCAAGCAACAAAATAGCCGGGTCAGCTAGAATAGCACGCGCAATCGCTATACGTTGGCGCTGTCCACCTGAAAGCTTAACTCCCCGATCACCAACGATTGTTTGATAACCCTCAGGAAAAGATTGGATGAATTCATGAGCATTAGCCTTTTGCGAAGCTTCTATAATATCAACCTCTTCGGCTTCTGGACATCCATATGCAATATTATCTCTTATTGACCCCCCAAACAATAGAACATCTTGAGGCACGATTGCCATCTGATCTCTCAAATCACTTAGAGAATAATTTGCAGCATTTTGGCCATCAAACATTAACTCTCCAGAGGATGGGTCATAGAACCGCATAAGCAATTGGAATAGCGTTGATTTACCTGCTCCACTCGACCCCACAATCGCCACTCTCTCACCTGCCTCGACTGAAAGATTAATTCCTCTTAACACCTCGATGTCCTTACGCGAAGGATAACTAAATGACACATCACTGAATTCAACTTCTCCACGCAAACGCGATAACTGATTATCATTATGAGCTTCTTCAGGCTCCTCACTAAGGATTTCACGAACTCTAACGGTTGCCCCAACCGCTTTATGAAGCTGACTCAATATATCAGGAAATGAGCCTAAAGCAGCTCCAACAAAAATACTAAACAATACAAATTGAGTGAATTTTGCTGCATCAATTTCTCCCCTCTCAAGCATACCTGCTCCATACCATACAACAAAAGTAATCACTCCAAAAAGCGCAAAAATAATAAATGAAACGAATAACGCGCGAGCCTTAGAAGCACTGAGAGTCAAGTTTACAAATCCTTTAAGAGACTCTGAATACCGAGACTCTTCATAATCCTCATTAGTGAAAGCTTTCACGCTAGCTATTCCATGAAGAGACTCTTCCACTACAACATTACTAGCCGCCAACTCATCTTGCGCCTCCCTCGTCTGCACTCGGATACCTCTACCAAAAATTCCCATCAAAATAACGACAATGGGAACACATAACATCATGACTATTGTTAACTTCGGTGATGCCCATGCAATAAATGAAATACCACCGACCAACATTACAGACTGTCGAATTATTTGCGGAACAGTGAGGATTAAAGTGTCTCTAATTAATGTGAGATCGGCAGATATACGACTGCAAAGCTCTCCAACTCTACGCTCCGAAAAGTAACTCATTGGTAATCGAACAAGCTTGCCATAAGCGGCCTTTCTTATATCAGCAAGGGCTGACTCACCAGCAAATGCAAACCACCGAATACGCCAATATGCTACAAATGCCTGTACAGCTAGAACCGTAACCAAAATTAAAGCTACCCTGTTAATATTTTCTTCAACACATTTTGGATCTGCAATACTATCGCCTCCACCCATTGATCCACCTATCAAAATTCCCATCAAATAAGGAAACGCAAGTGACAAGGCAGCTGTTAAAAAAAGACAAACTAATGCTGAATAAAAATACAATCGATAAGGATTGAGGTAGATAACAAGTTTCAATAATTCGCTCAAGCCCTCATCGGCCTCGTCATTATCCACGTTCTTCTTATGCCTTTTCCACATCTTTCTGGACGCCAACTGAAGGAGCTATAAGCAAGAAACGCAAGCATCCTTATTGCTGATGATCGATTGCAACTATAATCTCCCTGTTTAAGCTATTCAAAAGAGTGGCTATTATGCAATTCCTAAAGAAAAACACTGTATTGCCGATAATCGTTATTCTGGCTGTGCTTATAGGCACAGGATTACGATTTAGTGATCTTGAAATTCGGCCAATGCACACTGATGAAGCAGTACAGGCGTACCGAATGGGCAATCTACTGAAGGGTGACGGCTTTGAATACAATCCGAGCGACGGACACGGCCCGGGCCTTCTGCTCTTCTCCCTTCCCGTCACCCTGGTCAGGGGAGCCACATCATACCTACAACTTGACGAGACGACACTGAGACTGACACCCGCTATCTTCGGCATCGCCCTCATCGCAGCGGCTCTGCTTTTTCGCAACCTAATTGGCAATACTGGGACCGCTATCGCAGCCCTGCTAACAGCCATTTCACCAATGCATGTGTTCTTCAGCCGCTACTACATCATGGAGTTGCCAATGGTTCTTTTACTCACGGTCTTCGTGTTCTGCATCTGGAAATATTTCTGCCAGCAAAAACTAAGATGGATGACCTGCGCCGGGGCCATTGCTGCATTAATGCATGCCACCAAGGAAACCTTTGTGATTTCAATCTTTGCCCTGGTTGCCGCAGCTTTCATCATCTGGTTTATTGAGGAGATCACCAAACGACGGGCGGCAAGGCTGGCTATCATTCCCCTAATCAGACATATCACGATAGGGCTGCTACTCTGCCTGGTCATTTCAGCTGCACTATATTCAATTTTCTTCACGAATCTCGAGGCCATCCCAAAGAGTTACTCAACCTACCTGAACTATATGGAGCGTGCCGAAGGAAGCGGGCACGAGAAACCCTTCATGTACTACGCGAAATTGCTCGGCTGGAAAAAAATGGAGATTTACACATGGAGTGAACTATTAATCCTGGTGCTTGCCGCAGTTGGCGCACTTGCAACGTTCCTCAGGCGTGACTTGCCGGAGAAAATACAGGTGTTCCTACGACTTCTTGCCGTCTATGCGCTGTTCACTCTCCTGATCTACTCTGCCATTTCCTACAAAACTCCCTGGTCAATCCTCGCCTTCCTGCACGTGGCCATCCTGCTGGCCGGCTTCGGCTTCAGTTCCCTCCTCAAGCTATGCTGGACAATTCCCAACAGATTCATTGCCAAGAGCACTTGCCTGTTAGCAACCGCGATACTCCTCCTCGGGAGCTGCAACCTATTGAAGCAGGACCAGATCGCCAACTTCAAGGCCACGCGAACAGAGCCCAGGCAAAAAAACAAGCCTAACCCCGGCATTCTTGAGAAGCTCTGGCACAAACATTTCGATCCATTCCCCAGCTCACGTTCACAGGCCCCTTTCAATTCCGATCGAAATCCCTACATCTATTCTCACACCTCCCCCAGCCTAGTTTCCAGACTTGTGGCACAGGTTGATGAATTACGAGAAATCAATCCCCAACTTTCCGTGCTGGTCTGTCATCCGGAAACCGGCTGGCCGCTGCCCTACTACTTCCGGAACATTCAAAAAGTCGGCTACCCCCAACACCCTCGGGACCTTAAGGCTGCAGTGGAAAGTGACCTGATTATCTGTGATGCAGCATATGATGAGCAACTTACCCCCAATCTCGGCGACCGTTACATTGGTCCCGACATGATGAATCTTCGAGATAATGTTATGCTTCATATCTACATCGAAAAAGAACTATTCTTTGAAATGGTTAATCGACGGTCCGAGAAATAATTATGCATGAAGAGATACACAGGATCGGATCTCACGCAATGGCTACCGAGTTTCAAATTTATGTAGCAGGTAGTAATGAAGCCAAAGCGATGGCCGTGGCCTCAGCCGCACTAAGAGACCTCGAGTCACTAGAATCGGAACTAAGCCGTTTTAAAAGGAACAGTGACATATCCAGATTGAATCATTTACAAAAAGGCGAAAGTACACCTATAGGAATTGCGGCTCTAGACTGTATACAGCTAGCACAGGACATTCATACTGCCACAGAAGGAGCTTTCGATATCACTATTGGCCCTTTAATTGCCGTCCTAACGAATCCTGATCACAGCCCCCGGGATCCATCCGAGGAAGAGCTTTCGAAAGCAATTGACGCTATTGGAATTAATAAAATAGAACTCGATCATGAATCATTAACTGCCACTGTTTTGAGTGATGATATCTGGCTCGATCTTGGCGGAATAGGTAAAGGATATGCTTTAGATCAAATGGCATTAATTTTAAAAGAAAGCGGCATCAACAATGCAATGCTAGATGCAGGAGGGAGCACTCTATTAGCATTTGGAGATGGCCCCGATGGTAACGGGTGGGTCGGAGGCTTAGGTGAACCAAATTCGCCTGAAATTATATTAAAGAACAACTCTTTAAGCGGATCAGGATTCAGTGAGAGAGGCGAACACATCATTGATCCAAGAAAACATTGTCGAGTGCCTATGAAAAAATGCAATGCGTGGGCCCTGGCACCTTACGCCGCTCTTGCGGATGCTCTTTCAACTGCATTCCTTGTCATGACACCCAAAGAAATTCAAAACATATGCGCAAAACACGAAGAAATTGAAGCCATCTTGCCTTCAATTTAATTCCTCACTTTCATGAACATCTTATCCATGATAAAGGAAAAATGTATAAAGCTAATTTGAGGACTCAATAAAACACAATACCTTGATACCCATCTCATTGAATCTTTAAATTCATGCTCAGGAACTCAAAGAATAATTATCTTAAAAGCATAGTTCCATTGCTAACTGCCTCGATCATTTGCCTAACTATTTTTTGGCTCTGGTTGAGATTCGAAATTGCAAGGCACGGGGCCTCACAACTTCACTTCGCAGGGATCGAGCAATCAAAAGGAGACACAATAATCAGACAAATCTTAACTGGAACATTAATTCTAAGCCCTACGCTCTTACTAATAATTTATTCCCGTTCAAAACTCTTAACTAAATATATTATTCGTCAGATCATCCTCCCCTTCAGTTATAGCCTAGGAGGATTCATCGCTATCTGGCTTGTCATCGATTTAAGCGATAATGGCCCAGACCTTGTAAAATCGGGCGCTACAATACTTGGCATAGCAAAATACTACCTTGTTCAAATACCTCAGATTCTTGTAACCATACTTCCAATCACTCTCCTCTTATCTATACTATACGCTTTAGGGAAATTATCTAAAAGTAATGAAATTATCTCGATGGTAAGCTCTGGCCTTAGTCTTAACAAAATACTAACACCTGTTTTTTTTATAGGCCTTTACTGTTCATTAATCTCACTAACATTAAATTATGAATGGGCACCAGAGGCAGAAGCCCACAAAGAAACAGTCTTGATGTCGTTTGACAAGGCTGACACCCAATCTCAAAACAAACAATACAAACTAAATTCTCGACTTTACCGAAACAGAGAAAGTCATCGAACTTGGTTCATTGGCGCGATGCCTCCTAACCTTGCATCAGCAAAACTTAGAAATGTTGAAATATACCAATCAGATAAAAATGGGAAACTAATTCAGTCCTATTATTCAAACCAAGCAAAGTGGAATCATTTAGATAATTCTTGGACATTGATCAATGGCACCATCATTCAATTCAATGAAAACAGCGAAGACATCGTTCAACGGAAATTTCAAAATCTCGTCATTGCCGACTGGAATGAAACACCATGGAAAATTTACAGCGGAAATCTAGTCCCTGAAGAACTAGGTATACCCGGCCTCTCGTTCCATCTAAAAAGCAACTCAGAAAAACCCGCTAAAAGTCTAGCCGCTTTTAAAACCCACTGGCACTATCGGTGGGCCCTGCCGCTAAGCTGTTTAGTCATAACGCTAATTGCATCACCACTTGGAATAATTAGTTCTAAGCGAAGCTTAACCAGTAGCGCTACCGCAGCGATGATAATTTTCTTTTTAATGGTACTATTAACAAATCTTTTTCTAGCTCTTGCTCAGGGAATGAAAATTCCAGCTCTGCTCGGAGCCTGGTCAACGAACCTGATAATCGCTTGCCTCGGAATAATGTTAATAATATCACGTCGAAATAATAGTGAAATTTCAATACTCTCTATTACAAATTATTTGAGAAAGAGCTATAGGAAATTATTACCTCGCCAACAAAAACAGACAAGTAGTCGCCTCTCTTCGTAACACTAATAAAATACTCACTATTTAAAACAATTCACCCTATGCCAATTAACGACTCATGGAATATTCGTCCTCGCGCCAATGAATGCAGCAAGACAAAACAGTCATTTCAAGATGGTGAACTTTTCTATGCTGCAATATTCAAAGACAACAAAAGCGAAACATATTCACGATTAGATTTCAGTATAACCGCTTGGGATGAACTACTCAATAATAAGGACAAAGAAGAGCTATTTTCATTTTGGCGTTCAAAGTTTGAAGAAGAAGTCCCGACCCAAACAAAAGAAGTTGTCGCAAACGAGAGCGCAGAATCAATGCTCCGAAGACTCATTGATGAAAATGAGGAAAAAAGTGAAAATGCTAGATACATACTAGCTGCAATGCTCGAACGTAAAAAGATATTAAAACCCGTGGATGTAAAAGAAGAATCCAATTCAAAAATGCTTTTTTACGAGCACTATAAAAGCGGCGAAGCTTTCATTGTGCGCGATCCGCTTCTTAAGCTCAGCGAACTCGATGCAATACAAGAAGAAGTTTCAGGCTGGCTAAGAAGCAATGAGAATACACCTAAGGAAGAAGAGAAAACTCTCTCCAACAGTACTAAGCAATCAATATCCTAGTAGCGCTATAATTTTCCTGACTTTCCCTATACGATAGCGTTTTTCAAAAACCTTAAATCTGCCTTTTCTTATTTTTTTAAGAATTAGATAGTAAATTCTACCCATACACCGAGCAGTTCTTAACGAAGCGTAATCTCCTGCACAAATATTTGCTTCTGCTTCTTTAAAATAATACTCCGCTCGATCCGCTTGTAGCTCCATAAGATCAATAAAAGCACGACTGTTCGCAGAACTAATTAAATCTTCTTTCGTTATATTGCACTTCTCAAGGTCTTCGTCAGGGATATAAACCCTACCCATCTTGTAATCCTCGCCAACATCTCGAATTATGTTAGTCAGTTGCAATGCGTACCCGAGATTGATAGCGTAATCCTTACTTCGAGGATCATTTGCACCAAAAATCCTTAAGCATATCAACCCTACAACAGAAGCCGCTCGATAGCAGTATCTTTTCAAGTCATCAAATGTCGCATACTCTGTCCCGCAAACATCCATCTCCATCCCTTTAATGATTTCGACAAAAAGTTCTGGCGAAATTGTGTATTTTTTTCCTAAAGCCAACACTTCATTTTGAAGTGAATTCGGATCCAAAAACCCATTAAACAAACCTTCTTTCCATTCACCAAGCATTTCCATTCGCTGCTCATAGTCAAACCCCGGCTCATCTGCTATATCATCAACAACTCGGCAAAAAGCATAGAAAGACTCCATATCTTTTCTTTTCTCTTTCGGAAGACACAAAAGTGTAAATGCTAAATTCGACTTTGCATTTACCGTAATGGTCTTGGCGTCTACTCCCTTCACTCAAAAAAACCTAAATTAATATCAACTTTTGACCAAATAATAAGCATCATAATCATCTGGCTGATAATTAGTTGGAAATTGCCTAACGTATCCTTCCCCAGTGCTCAAAAGGCCAATAAACCATTAGCCCAGGGCCTAATAGATTCTCCTCAGGAACAGTTCCCCACATCCGACTATCTGCACTATTATCACTATTATCACCCAAAGCAAAATACTGCTCTTCTTTTAATGAAATCTTATTAAGCCCCATTCGGTCTGGCATACCTGGCATACGCCTTGTTATCGTATACCCATCATACTCTTCTGACACCCTCACAATCCCAAATTCAGTTGCAGGGTTATCGTCAACATAGAGGGGGCCTCCATTTTGGCGAATTTCTAATTCATCTCCAGGCACTCCACATAATCTTTTTATATAATGTTGAGATTTCATGCCACCCCCAATGCCTATAATACCTTTCGTGTTAAAAACAAAAACTTCACCCCTGCTGGGCCTACGAAAGTGATAGGACATTTTATTAACCAAAACTTGATCTCCTGTATCACAATGGCCTCGCAACACAAAATCTTTTTCTATCGGCAAATGATTACCGTTAACCCAATGAGCATTCACCTCTTCATTGTTAAAATTTGAAGAGCGTCCAATATTTAATGCTGACCTTAACCCTAGACCTCCGCTGTTCTTTTCCTGAAAAATATTTTTAAGTGGCACCCCAATTTTAATTGGATCCATATCGCTATCCTCAAAATAAATACGGGTAGAAGTGAAAAATTTAAACCTGGTTACTTCTTGGAACCTTTCAATTTTGGAACCTTTTGGGATCGTAATATCAACGTATGTTCTACCCTGAGAGAATTTGTCCCAAACGGTTTTAATTAAACTCGGCTTTGAATACTCCGGATCCCTGTCAGGGTCATCCACATGACAGATAATGCCGTTCAATGTGGGCTGCATTGAACCTGTAGGAATTCTAAAAGGCTGCAAACAATATGACCGAATCCCTATAGCTATAATTATAGCCACAAATATGACTTCAAGATTTTCACGTATTATAGGATTTCTAGGCGGTCTTACTGTTTTTTCACAAATCGAGGCCAACTCTGTTGCAGTTACCTTTACTCGCTCTTTATCCTTCTCAGAAACAGCCTGATCGAAAGCTTCAAGTTTTTTTTCTATCTCTTCGTTATCTTGCCCTGAAAGAAGATCCTTTTTATAAGAAAGAAATTTCCTAACCCCTTTTCTTAAAAGTTTCGCTCTCTTTAAATATTTTGGACGCAACATAATACCTAGTTAGAAGATGATTTTAAGACTTTAATAAAAGCCTCCTGAGGAATATTAACTTTACCAATCGCTTTCATCTTTTTCTTTCCTTCTTTTTGTTTTTCAAGCAATTTCCTTTTCCTGGTGATGTCACCTCCATAGCATTTTGCCGTAACATTTTTCCTCATAGCGGTAATTGTCTCACGAGCAATAATATTACCACCTACCGCAGCCTGAATAGGAACTTTAAATAATTGCTGTGGAATTACTTCTTTCAGCTTTTCACAAAGCTTCCTTCCATAATTTTGAGCCTTGTTCGTATGAACAATCGAACTAAATGCATCCACGAGCTCTTCGTTAATTCGTATATCCATTTTAACCAACTTTGCTGACTGATATTCAGCATGCTCATAATCCATTGAACCATAACCACGAGTCATACTCTTCATTCTGTCATTAAAATCCACGAGAATCTCATTCAAAGGAAGAACAGAAGTTAGTATCACTCTCGACGAATCTAGAGTCTCGGTATGTTCGACTGAACCACGCTTTTCAATGATTAGTTGGATTAAATCTCCAATAAATTCATTGGGTGTAATAATGAAAGCTTTGACAGTAGGCTCTCGGATCTCATCTATTTCGGCTGGATCAGGTAAAAAAGTCGGATTATCAACAAACACTTCTTCGCCATTAGTTTTACTCACTTCATAAATAACGCTCGGATATGTTGAAATGACATCCATATTGAACTCTCGCCGCAAACGTTCTTGTATAATCTCCATGTGGAGAAGCCCTAAGAAACCACACCTGAAACCAAATCCAAGCGCAGCAGAGCTTTCAGCTGAAAATTGAAAAGCTGCATCATTAATTTGCAGCTTCCCCATTGCTAATTTCAATTGTTCAAAATCATCAGTAGTCACAGGATAGATTCCAGAGAAGACCATTGGCTGAATCTCTTTAAATCCGGGCAAAGGCTCTAATGCTGGCCTCTGAACCTCAGTGACCGTGTCCCCTATTTTTACTTCAGAAGAAGTCTTCATATTGGCAATGAGATAGCCTACATCTCCTGCTTCTAAGATTTCTCTCTTTTTCATTTTTGGAGTAAAGACCCCCACTTCCTTCACTTCGTAATTCTTACCAGTACTCATCATGCGTATCGCGGTTCCCCTCCTCAATTTCCCTGAAACTACCCGCACATATGAAACAACACCTCTAAAGGAATCAAAAACTGAATCAAAAACTGAAGCTCTTAGTAACTTATCCTTAGGCTCAAATGGAGGAGGAACTCTCTCAACTATCGCCTCTAATATATCCTCAATCCCAATCCCAACTTTAGCGCTGGCTTGTATGGATTCCTCTGCGGGTATCGCCAATATATCCTCAAGCTGTTGGCGCGCCATGTCTAGATCAGCACTTGGTAAATCGATTTTATTAATTACCGGAACAATGGTAAGATCTTGCTCGATCGCTAAGTTCAAATTTGCAACGGTTTGAGCTTCTACCCCTTGAGCGGCATCTACTATTAATATGGCACCTTCGCATGCAGCCAAGCTTCTAGACACTTCGTAAGAAAAGTCGACATGGCCAGGAGTGTCCAAAAGATTTAATTTGTAAGTCTTTCCATTAAGAGCCGTGTACTCCATCGTCACGGGATGTGACTTGATTGTGATACCTCGCTCCCTTTCCAAGTCCATAGAATCTAATAGCTGATCTTGCTTTTCCCTTTCTGAAATAGTCTGAGTAAACTCCAACAAGCGATCCGATAGGGTAGTTTTCCCGTGATCAATATGGGCTATGATTGAAAAATTTCTTGTTTGGTCTGTATCCATACTTAAAGGCTCCCCAATAAAAGAAAGCCTAATCCATAAGAACCCTTCTAATGGGGCTTGGACTTTAAAGCGCGAACCATGCGTTGTAAAGCCCCTCAACCACCTTGCATCGGGGGCATGAGGGCCACAACATGCCCATCTCTCAATTTATAGGCCCTATCGACATAGTCATGATCTACAGCAGCCCTTATAACGGAATCCCATTTCCTTAATTCAGCCCATTCCTCATATAGAAATTGTAGAAGTTCATCTATGTTGCACTCGCTGAAAGGCATTTCTATTTCTATTTGCTGCTCTCCTACAGCATCCCGCAAAACCGAGAATAAAATAATTTTCAAAACCATAATTATAAAGTTGAATTTGCGATGATCTCTTTCTTTAACGCACCTATTACAGGGAGATTTCGATACTTCCCATGATAATCAAGTCCATATCCAACCAAAAACAAATCATCAACCTCAAACCCAACGAAATCTGGAGTTATATTCACTTTTATTTCTTTTTTTTTCTTCAACAAAGTAAGGCTACTAACTTTTATCGGATTGCATTCACAATTTATCCTCTCAACAACTGCCTCTAAAGTTTTCCCTGTATCAAAAATATCATCAATAACAAGCACGTACCTCCCAGAAAAATTAGGCATTCTTATACTATTAATAAAAACCTCACCACTACTCTTTGTTTCACCATAATAACTCTCCACATTCAAACACCTCAGATCAAAATCAATTTCTAAGCGTGCGAGCAAGTCCGCAGTAAGCATCAGACTTCCGTTCATTATAGATACGACTGTTAATTTACATTTATCATATTGATTTGAGATACTTTCAGCCAACTCATCTAATCTGGAATTAATTTCGCTCTCATTGAAAAGAACTCTCTCCAAATCGTTAATATTATCATTTGTAGACATCTAGAAATTCTGAACCAACATGGTTAACAGGCACGAAATATAATATGGCTCAGAATCAACATAATATATCAGATTTAAGAATTTCTTACACAAAAGCTAAATTAAATATTGAGGAAATAGATCCTTGTCCCATTAAACAGTTCGAAAAATGGCTCAACGAAGCCATCCAAGCCAAAACAGCTGAAGCCACTGCCATGTCTCTCGCTACAGTCAATGAACAGGGCCAACCCTCAGTTAGAACGGTCTTGTTAAAAGATTTCGGCTCTGAAGGATTCGTCTTTTACACAAATTATGAAAGCCGCAAAGCTTCTGAAATTGATTTCAATCCAAGCGTAGGCCTATGCTTTTTGTGGAAAGAACTCGAACGACAAGTGACTATAACAGGAGCCGCTTCAAAAATCTCAAAGGATGAATCAGAGAAATATTTCAAAAGTCGTCCAATCGGACATCAAATAAGCGCCTGGGCTTCAACCCAGAGCAGTAAAGTTCCCAACAGAGAATGGATGCTTGCTCGGAAAAAAGAGCTAGGCACCAAGTTCTCAGATGGGATTGTCCCATATCCAGAATTTTGGGGAGGGTTCCAAATATCACCTACCGAAATAGAATTCTGGCAAGGTCGTGAAAATCGTTTTCATGACAGGATAGTTTATCGGCTCGAAAAAGCGAACTGGTCACGATCAAGACTAAGCCCATAAATAAAATTAATTATTCCCCTATAGAACTAATCGCTGTCCATACACTAGGGCCAAACTCAACCCTAATTTTATCCAAAAGTCGATCAGCTTCATCAGGATGTTGGCACAAGGCATATAAGGTAGATCCCGATCCGGACATCAACGCAATTTCTGATTCCTCCTGCTCAAGCAACCACATTTTCATATTCGCCAAACCTATATATTTCTGAAAAACTGGAAGCTCTAGATCATTATAAAATGCCCCCCATGCCGTGGATTGAGGAACATAACTAACCTCCGGCAAAGGCTCAGCTGTAGCCCATTTAGAATAAGCCCATGCACTTGAAACTCCAAACTCAGGCTTAACTAATACTACTGAATAGGCAGGCACAGAATCTTTTAATACTTGTATCTTTTCACCACGCCCCGAACAAATTGCTGGGCTCCCGTCCAAAAAAAACGGTACATCTGAACCAATCTTTGCCGCAAGTGAATGCAGCGACCTCGAAGAAAGAGGGCATTCTAGAATTTTATTCACTGCTCTCAACGTTGCCGCAGCATCACTGCTACCCCCTCCCAACCCTGCCCCAACTGGTATCTTCTTTACTAATCTTATTTTCCCATGGAATCCATTGCCAGCCTCACATTGTAAAGCTCTCAGCGCTTGAAGAACTAAATTATGTCGATCCGATTCCAAACTAAAATCATTACATTCAAATATCAATTTCCCTGACCCCAAGTTCAAATCAAAATGAAGCTCATCCTTAACAGTTGCAATCGGAACCATTAGGGTTTCAATCTCATGAAACCCATCTTCACGCTTCTTATGAATCTTCAACCAAAGATTCAGCTTGGCGGGAGCAAATTCAAGGTGTCTCATAGAATATAATTAATGGGACTTTAACCCAATATAACTAACACCCAAACAGCAATGACTCATAACGTATTTTTCTGGCTTAAAGAAAACACAAGGGATAACAAATTTGAAACAGAGGCAAGGAAACTCTTTGAAATTGATATTGTAAAAAGTGGATCCTTAAGAAAACTTGCAGGAACACCAGAAAGACCAGTGACAGATAAAACATTCACATACCATTTATGCCTTGAATTTAGTTCCATAGAAAATCACAATGCCTACCAATCTCATAAAGTACATCACCATTTTATAAGCGGATGTAAAGAAATGTGGGATCAGGTCGTAGTCTATGACTCAGAAATAATCTGATTAATATTTAATTCCCTTCAATTCCAATCAGGGCAAGCATCCTCCCTGTCATCCCCATTTCACTCCTGTATGAATAGTATGCTTCTAAATTTTGTGAAGTGCACTCAAGATTATCATGAATAGAATTAGCTGGCACCCCACATTCTAAGCAATCCCTCCGTATCCAGGATGCAAAATCAACTTCGTACGCAGGAGGCCTGATACATGGACTCAACTGTACCACTAAGTCGCCTGAATCTACTCCATTAGCATTCATCAATAATAATACTTTTTTTACTATGCCCAATTGGCTTCCCTTTTTCCCGGAATGAACAAGAGCAACTGCGCGGGAATGCTTATCCGCTATATAAACAGCACAACAGTCAGCTACATAAATACCTAACAATAAATTTTTTTGGAAGGTTATTAACCCATCAACAGAAGAAATCGGAAATTCAAAACCTTTTGCTTTATCAACAATATAGACCTGATCACTATGCACCTGCTCAGCAACAGCGACATCATTAGCTGAATAGCCTAATGCCTTTATTCCCTCTTCATGATATGGAGTTAAAAGCTCAAGGGCTTTATCTTTGGAATAAAGATTAACAGGCAATTTAGGGTGCCTAAGTATAAAGGTGTGTTTTATATCAGGAATTGCCTCGAGGGAATTGAACCGACTTTGATTAATCTTCACAATATTTACGACCGGTTATTTTTTATATCGTTATAACTAATAACATTGAACCATAAGAGCTATCAAAAGAAAAAGCCTCGACCTATATTAGGTCGAGGCTTTTTCTTTTTAACTTTGAATGTATTAATTATTTACCAATCAAATCAGAGGCCTCCATCACGGCCGATGTTACATCAGAATCCATCTCAGCCATAACTTCGACTAAATTCTCGATAATATCTTCTCTCATCTTATCAACCAAATCGATGCCCTTACGGGTGATTTGAACCATCACTTTCCTACGGTCATCTGATGCATGCAATCTTTGCACATAGCCAAGCTTCTCCAAAC